>Ga0172375_10003013_pt1 | contig 25874 bp, 23 predicted proteins | sample LakKiv1m_FD_114537 | JGI IMG/M metagenome (GOLD analysis project Ga0172375, IMG submission 114537) | Freshwater microbial communities from Kabuno Bay, South-Kivu, Congo - kab_092012_11.1m | ecosystem: Environmental > Aquatic > Freshwater > Lake | place: Democratic Republic of the Congo...
CTCCAGGGGGGTTATCAGGTTTTCCTCGTGATCGTGTTCATCCAGGATTTCCCCGACGATTTCTTCAAGGATGTCCTCGATGGTGATGATGCCCGCGGTTCCGCCGTATTCGTCGGTGACAATGGCGAGATGGGTCGTTCTTTCCTGCATATCCTTCAGCAAGTCACTGACCCTGCGACTTTCCGGAACAAAAAAGGGCTTCCTGAGGATATCCATCGGGATTTTGGATTGAGGGTCCTTTCCCAGCAGTCTCAAAAGGTCTTTCGCATGAAGGATGCCGACGATATGATCAATATTCTCCTTATGAATGGGGATTCGGGTATGTCCGCAACGGGTGACGAGGTCGATCAGATCGCCCAGGGTGGAGTCCACGGAGGCAGAGGAGACCTCGGTTCGAGGGATCATAATGGAATGGGCGGGCGTCTCCTTGAGGTCGAGCACGCCGTAAACCATGTGAGATTCTTCGTCAGTAATGAGGCCTTTTGCCTGCCCCTCGTCCATGAGATCATGGATTCCTTCGGCCAGATCCTCGCTATCGTCCAGGCGTGTCCTTTTCTTGATCAAGGATTTCAGGAAGTGAAAAAATCCCTGTTCAGAGCCGTCTTCCAAAGGTGTTCTCGTCTCCTCATGATCCCCTTGTCAAGAGACCCTCTGCCACACATTTCCCATCAGCAAGTACAGGTTCTCAGATTCGATACATCCACGAAGGCCTCGCGTCGGTGATAGTGGAATGGGGGGAATTTGATGGAGATTCTATTTTTGAGGTGGATGAATGTCAAGTTTTTTGCAGCGGCAGGTCTTGAAGGGATAAAATATCTCTTGACTGCCAAGATCATCTATATTATGTTTCTTCCAACGAACGGGCTGAAATGATAGATTGAGCGGGCATAGCTCAGCTGGTAGAGTACAAGCTTCCCAAGCTTGGTGTCGCGGGTTCGAACCCCGTTGCCCGCTCCATTCGTTTCTGGCAGGTCGGGCCTGATTCCCCCTTTTGAGGTTATTGAACGGCCGTGGCAGCGGTTCATCTACTTCAAATTGCGGATACTGCGTGGTTTTTCATAATTCCTTTCAGGTTTTTGCTCAAAGGATCTTATGTAAGAGAACGCTTGACAATTGCGTCTGCAGTGGGGAAGCGGGCATATGCCCGCTTTTTTTGTCTTTGGGCCGCGGGCCGCGACATGGGACATTAGCCGAAGAGGTCTTGAGGCCGCACGGCAACCCCGATTTGGCCCCCTGTTTGGCCCTGTCTATGAACTCATCGTGATGGTGTGGGGATGGTGCGTGAGGCTGTCAGGGAGGTCGCTCTTCTCATCGAACCGATCCTGGAGGAAATGGGTATCGAGCTGATTGATGTCGATTATCTTTCAGAAGGGGGAAGATGGATTCTCAGGATCTACGTGGACAGGGAGGGGGGGATTACGCTCGACGACTGCGTTAGGGTGAGTCGAGAGATCGAGGATCTGATCGAGGTCAAGGATCTTTTCAGGCAGTCGTATGTATTGGAGGTCTCTTCTCCGGGTCTCAACAGGCCTCTTAAGAAAGAAAAGGATTTTGTCCTCGCCATCGGAAAGGATGTCCATGTTCGAACGGCAGCCCCCGTCGGCGGCCGCCGGAATTTTAAAGGGAGACTTCAGTCCTTTGAGGACGGCATGTTGTGCGTGGTCGTAAACGAGGATCGGTTTCTGCTTCCGTATGGGGGAGTGGAAAAGGCGCATCTGGTGTATGATTTTGGGGATCAGGATTAGATCGGTCAACCCCATATCACCATTACATTGACCCGGTTCCTGCCTGTCCTGTGGCCTGTGATCCTGAGTGAGGCGAACGGGGTCCACGGGAGATCAGGGGCCGCCTTTCTAAGGCCTCAAATAATTCAGTATGCGGATGGAGCGAACGGTATGATTTCGGATTTGAAGCGGATTATTGATCAGGTAAGTCGTGAGAAGGGTGTTGAGCAGGATGTGCTGATCGGGGCGCTCGAGGAGGCGGTGAAGGTGGCGGCCCGAAAAAAATACGGCCCTGATTACGACTTGGAGGTCAATTATAATGAGGAACTCGGGGAGGTGGAGGCCTTTGAATTTAAGGAAGTGGTGAATGAGGTAACCAACGAACACCTTCAGATATCCCTCAAGGAGGCACAGGAAATTGATCCTGAATCTGAGCTGGGAGACAGCCTCGGGATCAAGATGGACACGGATACCTTCGGCCGAATCGCCGCCCAGTCCGCCAAGCAGGTCATCATGCAGCGGCTTAAAGAGGCCGAACGGGACATGGTTTATGATGATTTCAAGGACCGCCGGGGCGAGATCCTCAACGGGATTGTCCAACGATTCGACAGGGGGTCCATAATCGTCAATGTGGGACGGGCCGAGGCCGAGCTGCCCCAAAAGGAGCAAATACCGAGGGAATCCTACAAGCAGGGGGATCGAATCAGGGCCTATATCCTGGAGGTGAGGCAGTTCAGTCGAGGGCCTCAGATCGTCCTCTCGAGGACCCATCCCAATTTTCTGGCGAGCCTTTTTGAAAATGAGGTCCCTGAGATTTCAGAGGGCATTGTTCAGATCGTGCAGGTGGCGCGAGAACCGGGAAGCAGAGCCAAAATCGCGGTCACCTCCAAGGATCCGGATGTGGATCCCGTAGGGGCATGCGTGGGCATGAAGGGGCGGCGGGTCCAAGCCGTGGTCCAGGAATTGCGCGGGGAGAAGATCGACATCGTCACCTGGGATCCCGACGCCGCAAAATTTATATGCAATGCCCTGGCCCCAGCCGATATCACGCGGGTTATTGTGGATGAAGAAGGCCGCAGCATGGAGGTGGTGGTCCCCGATGACCAGTTGTCGCTGGCCATTGGCAAACGGGGGCAGAACGTACGCCTGGCATCGCGACTCACCGGCTGGAAGCTGGATGTCATCGGGGAAACCAACTATAACACGGCGCTCAAGGACGGATACCGGTCCCTTCTGGATCTGGAGGGGGTCGGAGAAAAGCGGGCGACGGACCTCTATGAGGCGGATTTCAAATCGGTCGGGGATGTGGCCGAGGCCTCGGTGGAGGACCTGCTTGCCGTCAAGGGAATGACAGAGGCCAAGGCGGAGTCCCTGATTGACGAGGCCATTCGGTATGTCAGTGAGCGTCATGAGGCAGCGGCCGCCGACACGGTGATGCAGGAATCTTCAGGGGGTCAACCCGCGGCGCCCCCCCTGTCGGATTCGCATTCCGAGGCCTCCTTAGAGGAGGGTCTGGGCCAGGAAGCATCAGAGTCGGCATCCGGCGGCGAATCGTCGAAGACATCTCAGGCGGCGGATGCTCCTGATGAGGATGAGCGCGAACCCGAACCGTCGAGAACAGTGGATGAGTAAAGGAAAAAGCCACATTCCAGTAAGGACGTGCATATCCTGCCAAGCGAAACGTCCCAAGGGGGACCTGATCAGGCTGGTACGGGACGCGGAGGGAGTGGTAGTTAGGGACGCGAACGGAAAGGGCGAGGGTAGAGGAGCTTATGTGTGTTGGAATGGATCTTGCCTGATGTCTCTAAGGACAAACAAGCGGCTGACCAGGGCGTTCAGGGCGCATGACTTCTTATCGATCCATCCCGATGTATTTCGTGGTGTCGCCCACGCGGAATCCACTGCGTCTGTGTGGGACTAAAGGCGGGGTGTGTGGACCGGACCATGGTGAATTTTGGGGGAATCAATGGCTAAAGTCAGGGTTTATGAATTGGCAAGAGAACTCGACATGGACAGCAAAATTCTGGTGGACAAACTCGTCGCCGGAGGGCTGGACGTCAAAAACTACATGAGTACCCTTGATGAATCGTCGGTGGTGAAGGCAAGGGAGATCCTTTCCGGCGCCGTCTCGGAAGTGGTTGTGGAAAAGCGAATCAAGCCGACGGTGATTCGCAGACGCAAAAAGGTCGTTGTTGTCGAGCAGGCGCCGCCGGAAATCGCCGTCGAAGCAGAAGCCGAATTCGAAGTCGAAGCTGAACCCGAACCCCCAGAACAAATCCCGGAGATTGAAGAAAGAAGGCCCTCTCTGGAGGTCAAGGCCGAGGTGCCCCCTGAACCGGAGGAGCCCGAGCCAGTTTCCTTTGAGGCTGCGGAAGAAAAGGAGCCAACTGTTTCGGAGGAACCCGTAGGGCCGGAGCCTGCAATCGAGGCGGTCGAGGCGGAGATCGTCGAAGAAGAGGTCATCCAACCTGGTCAGCAGCCCCGGGTCAGACCGAAAAAAGTAAAGAAGAAAAAGGTTGACCGGCCCGCGAAGATTATTATGCGGCCGGAAGAGGGACCCCTGAAAGATCTCCTGGCCAGGCAGGTGGAAGAGAAGACTGCTGCCATACCCATTTCTGAACCACTTGTGCCCAAGGCCGCCCCTGTGGATGTTGAGGAAGAGGAAGAGCGGCCGAAAAAGGGGAAAGGGTTCAAGAAGAAAAAGGAAAAAGTGGTATCGGAGGTTGAGGAGGCGCCGGACCGGGGCACTTTCAGACGACGAAAAAAGGAAGTCTACGAGCGGGCCGATCTTTACAACGGCAAGCCTCGAAGGCCCAAAGGCGGAAAGGTCGTCAAGAAGGGGAAGGAGGTCATTCGAAAACTCAAGCACACGGAGATCACTGTCCCCAAAGCCATCAAGCGAAAGATTGGTGTCCAGGAGCAGGTGACGGTCACCGAGTTGGCCAAGGCCATGGGGACAAAGGCCACCGAACTCATGAAACGACTCATCCATCTGGGCGCCATGGTCCATGTGAATCAGCCGATAGACTTCGAGACCGCATCAGTTGCGGCCGATGAACTGGGCTTTGAGTTGGAACTGGATACGTTCAAGGAGGAGCGTCTATTTAAGGATGTCGTGGACAGAGCTGAAGATCTGGCACCGAGGCCGCCTGTGGTGACCATTATGGGGCATGTGGATCACGGAAAGACCTCGCTTCTCGATTACATACGAAAATCCAACATCATCGGGGGAGAATCCGGAGGGATCACTCAGCATATAGGGGCCTATTACGTCAAGACCGAGGGGGGAGATATCGTTTTTCTGGATACCCCTGGTCATGAAGCGTTTACCGCCATGCGGGCCCGGGGGGCCAAGGTCACCGACATCATTGTGCTGGTGGTGGCCGCGGACGATGGGGCTATGCCCCAGACCAAGGAGGCCATCAATCACGCACGGGCGGCCGCCATTCCAATCGTTGTGGCCGTCAACAAGATGGATAAGCCGGACGCCGATCCGGACAAGGTCAAGCGGGAACTGGCCGACTTGGATTTGGCCCCCGAGGAATGGGGTGGAGAGACCCTGTGGGCCTATATTTCCGCCAAGACCGGCCAGGGCATCGACGATCTGCTGAGTCTGATCCTGCTTCAGGCCGAGATGCTTGAGTTGAAGGGAAATCCCAACAGAGACGCGAGGGGCACCGTGATCGAGGCAGAACTGGACAAGAGCCGGGGTCCTGTGGCCACGGTCCTGATCAAGAACGGGTCGCTGAGGGAGGGTGGCCAGTTTGTCTGCGGCGAGTATTATGGCCGCGTCAGGGCCATGCTTGATCACCGAGGCCGAAAGATGAAGGTCGCGGGTCCGTCCGTACCTGTCAAGTTGTACGGTATTTCCGGAGTTCCTATGGCAGGGGATGAATTCATTGTGGTCAAAGATGAAAGGACCGCCAAACAGATCATTGAGCATCGAAAGGCCAAACCCCAGCGGCAGGAGGCTGCAAAGCGCGGGCCGGTCAGCCTTGACGACCTTTTCGACAGGATCAACAAGGGGGACATGAAGGAACTCAACATCATCTTGAAGGCCGATGTTCAGGGGTCCGCGGAGGCCCTTTCCGATTCGCTGGTCAAACAGAGCACGGCAGAGGTCAAGCTCAATATCATTCATTCGGCAACGGGCGCCATCACCGAATCGGATGTCATGCTGGCCGCTGCGTCGGGGGCTATTATTATCGGATTCAATGTGAGAGGAAATCCGCGCGTGGTGGAACTTGCAGACCGGGAAAACGTAGATATTCGTTACTATGATGTCATTTACAATGCCATCAATGATGTGCGTCTCGCCATGGCCGGACTCCTTGCGCCGGTTCTCGAAGAGCACATCATCGGCCGGGCCGAGGTCAAGGAGATATTCCGTGTGCCAAAGCTGGGTGCGGTTGCCGGCTGCCAGGTCATAGATGGCCATGTGGACCGAAATGCCCATGTGAGACTCCTGCGTGACGACGTGGTGATCTTTGACGGGAAATTGGCCTCCCTCAGACGATTCAAGGAGGATGTGAAGGAAGTCCAGAGCGGGTATGAATGCGGCATCGGACTGGAGAACTTCAGCGATATCAAACCGGCCGATATCTTTGAGGTATACGAGGTCAAAGAGGTGGCTGCAGAGCTGTAGGATATGGTGGTGGGGACACTCAAGATTGCATTTATGCTCGAGGACAACCGGTCTCTCAAGGGAAAGCGGAAGGTGGTTAAGAGCATGGTGGACAAGGTGAAGGCCCGCTTCAATGTCTCCATCGCCGAGGTGGGGGCCAATGACAAGTGGCAGAAAATTGAGCTGGGCATCAGCGCCGTGGGAAATGATCGGCGTCATATCGACTCCTCCCTAAATCACATTCTCGATTTTCTCGAGGGTCTTTGTCTTGCCCAGATCATCCATACGGAGATGGAGATTATCAATCTGTGACACTCCCTGGATGACGAGCGATCCAGGGATCTGGGATTTCAGGCACTGAGGGATTGGGGACGGACGTCGTTGGTCGTTGGATCGCTGTTTGGATTGGATTGAGGGAGCTCATATGACGTCAGGGAAACGGGCCGTGAGGGTGGGAGACCTGATCCTGAGGGAGATGGCCTCTCTCCTTCTGGAAAAGGTGCAAGACCCAAGAATTCGAGGTGTTACCCTGACCGGCATACGTCTCAGCAACGATTTGAAACAGGCGAAGGTCTTTTACAGCGTCCTGGGAGACAAAGGAGAGGTGGAGGCGGCCTTGAAGGGCCTGAACAGCGCCAAGGGTTTTATTAAACGACAGATTGGCACGCGCATGGAGCTGCGGTATGTGCCGGAGATCCTGTTTGTTCATGACGCGTCTCTGGAAGTGGGAAGCCATCTGGAACGGGTCTTCGAGAAGATGGCCGCACTCGAAAAAGATCTGTGATGACACCTCTGGAATCCATCGCGGCTATGTTGACGACCGGGTGTCGCTTTCTCCTCATGACCCATCAGGACCCCGACACGGACGGGATAGCCTCCATGCTGGCCCTCGGGCAAAGCCTCTCCCGTGCGGGAAAAGAGGCCACGCTCCTCTCTCAGGAGCCTCTTCATCCTCCCCTGAATCTCTTGGATGGGGCGGAGCGGGTTGCCACTCAAGTGGATACCGATGCGGACTTTGATGCTGCGGTGGTCCTGGATTGTGCAGAAAGGGAGAGGTTGGGTATCTGTGCCGATCGGTTAACAGGAAAGTTGCCCCTTATCAATATCGACCACCACGAAACCAACGACCGTTTCGGGACAATGAATCTGGTTGAACCGAAGAGCTCCTCCACAGGTGAGCTGGTTTTCGCTGTGATTCAGGCCGCCGGTCTTCCTGTGAGCCCCGATGTGGCTGGGAATCTGTTCGCGGCCATACAAGGGGACACCGGATCCTTTAAATATGCCAATACCACGGCCAGTGCCCTGAGAGCGGCTGCCGACCTGGTGGATCGAGGCGCCGACCCCTGGGATGTGACCCGAAGGGTGATGGACAGCCACAGCCTTCCCCGCCTGCGGCTGTTGAAAATGGCCTTGGATACCATCCAGTTGTACCATGAGGGTAGAATGGCCGTAATGACGCTGACGCGCGGGATGATGGATGAGGCGGGGGCCCATGAGGCAGACAGCGACCAGTTTGTGGATTATCCCCGCTTTGTCAGAGGGGTGGAGATAGGAGTGCTGATTCGCGAGACGGGCCCGAATGTGTGCAAGTTCAGCCTTCGTTCCAACACCTGGGTCAACGTGGCCCGGCTGGCCTCCCGATTCGAGGGAGGGGGGCATGCGAGGGCTGCGGGGTTCACACGTCAAGGGCCTGCGGCGGTTGCCCTGGCCGATTTTTTGAAAGAGGCCGAACGCTTTTTGAATGGCACCTTCGACTGACGGGATACTCTTGATCGATAAATGCGTGGGGGAAACCTCCCATGGCGTTGTCAAGAAGACCCGGTTCGCGCTGCGCGGGGAAAGCAGGGTAAAGGTAGGGCATGCGGGCACCCTGGATCCCTTTGCCACCGGGCTGCTTGTCATCCTTGTGGGTCAAGGGACCAAGCTTTCGCAGTTCATCATGGCGGGTGAAAAGACCTATGTGGCAACCCTTGAGCTGGGCGTTGAAACCGATACAATGGACCCCACCGGCAGGGTGGTGGCGACCGCCCCTGTGCCGGGCATGTCTTGGGAACAGGTGGAGGAAGCGGCCCAAGAGTTTGTTGGAAAGCTGTGGCAGGTGCCGCCGGCCTATTCGGCCGTCCGGTGTCAGGGGAAACGGGCCTACCAGTTGGCGAGAAAGGGCCAACCGGTGGAACTCAAAGCGAGAGAAATCATGGTCCATTCCATCCAGATCCTTTCGATGGACCTGCCCCAGATCACCCTTTGCATTCGGTGTTCCAGCGGGACTTATGTGCGGCGCCTTGTCTCAGACCTGGGGAAGGCCTTGGGGACGCGGGGGCATCTGCGGTCGCTCCGCAGGGTCAGGAGCGGTCCATTTGACGTGGGGGAGGCCCTTTCCTCAGCAGAAATAGGGGGCCAGGGTCCATCCCTGTCAAGGCGTATCATTCCCCTGGGAGAGGCGCTCCCCCACATGAGAAAGGTCCGTATTCGTGAAAAGACGGCCGAAAAGGTGCGGCAGGGTTGGCAGCCTGCCTGGGTAGAGCTGATGCCGGATGGAGAAGAAAAGCCACCAGTTCGTGGGGATATTGAGGAGGGGTGGATCAAGCTGGTCGACAGGGGCGGGCTTGTGGCCATTGGTCATATCGCGACTGTAGACGGGGACGGTCAGGGACGATTTACGATAGAAAGGGTATTTTCGTCACAGGAGAGATCGCACGGCTCGAACAAAGGGGAGGATGGGCCGTGGTAAAATAGGGATGCAATCCATTAAACAACATACAGGAGGTACGAAAAGTGGTTCTCTCAGCGGGAGCGAAAAAGGAAGTTATAGAAAAGTTCAAAGTTCATGAAAAGGATACCGGTTCTCCGGAGGTCCAGATTGCCTTGCTCACCAGCCGTATTCAATACCTTACAGAGCATTTCAAGATCCACAAAAAGGATCATCATTCACGACGGGGCTTGCTAAAGCTGGTCGGTCAGAGGAGAAGGCTCCTCAATTATTTAAAGAAAAAAGATATGGATAAATACCGTCAACTGATCCAGGAACTCGGTATTCGCAAGTAGGGCGACATGGGTGCTGATGCATCCAACCTATTGAAAGGAAAGGAAAAAGATGATTAAAAGTTGTTCGATTGAGATCAATGGTCAGCCGCTGTATATCGAGACAGGTCGCGTGGCTAAACAGGCGAGCGGTTCGGTGGTGGTGACCTACGGGGAGACCGTGGTGCTGGTTAGCGCGGTGTCTACCGACGAGGTCCGCGAGGGAATCGATTTTGTCCCGCTGACCGTCGAATACCAGGAAATGTCCTATGCAGGCGGCAACATTCCTGGCAATTTTTTCAGAAGGGACATGGGAAGACCAAGTGAGAGGGAGACCCTGACGTCGCGATTGATCGACCGGCCGCTCAGGCCCCTGTTTCCCAAGAATTATCACTTTGAGACCCAGGTCATTGCAACGGTGCTTTCCGTAGACAAGGAAAACGAAGCGGATATGCTGGCCATGCTGGGTGCCTCGGCCGCCCTTGAGATCTCGGACATCCCTTTTTCGGGACCGATTGCAGGCGTTCGAGTGGGCCGAATCGCCGGCCAATTCGTCACCAACCCTACCGTCAGCCAACAGGCCGACAGCGATATCAACCTGATTGTCGCGGGCAACCGGGACGGCGTGGTTATGGTGGAAGCGGGTGCCCAGTTTGTTTCTGAATCGGAGATGATCGAGGCGATTTTTTACGGGCATGAGGCCATTCAGCCGATGCTTGATATGCAGGAGCGGCTTAAGGCGGAGATCGGCAAACCCAAAAGGTCCACACCCCCGGTTGTTTCGGACGAGGTCCTCGAGGCCAAAATTCGAGAGGCTGCAACCCCCCTGCTGAAGGACGTGATCGCCACGGCAGACAAGATGGAGCGGCAGGGCAAGCGAAAAGAGGCGGAAATCCGAATCCTTGAACTCCTGGCAGAGGAGTATGAGGGAAGGGGATCCGAGATTCAGGAAGCGATCCACTCCCTCGAGAGGTCCATGGTTCGCGACATGATATTGTCGGAAGGAAAACGGATCGATGGGCGCGCATTCAACGAGGTGAGGCCGATTGAGTGCATTGTGGGGCTTCTTCCCCGCATTCATGGATCGGCCCTGTTTACACGGGGTGAGACCCAGGCCATGGTCCTGACGACCCTGGGGACGGAACGGGATGAACAGCGAATCGAATCCATCTACGGCGAGTACTACAGCCGGTTCATCTTTCATTACAATTTTCCGCCGTACAGCGTGGGTGAGGCCAAACGGCTGGGCGGCCCGGGCCGCCGGGAGATTGGCCATGGTGCACTGGCCAGGCGGGCCCTGTTGCCGGTGATTCCGGATGTGAGCGAATTCCAATACTGCATTCGAGTGGTATCCGAAATCCTCGAATCCAACGGCTCCTCCTCCATGGCCAGCGTGTGTGGCGGGTCTCTCTCCCTCATGGACGCTGGTGTTCCGATCAAGGAGCCGGTGGCCGGCGTGGCCATGGGCCTGGTCAGCGATGGGAAACGGGTCGCGGTCTTGACCGATATTATGGGCGATGAGGACCACTACGGGGATATGGATTTCAAGGTGACCGGCACCCGTGATGGGGTGACGGCACTGCAGATGGACATCAAGGTGGAACGGCTGACCAAGGAGATCATGGCCCAGGCCCTCGAACAGGCTAAAGAGGGGCGGCTGTTTATCCTGAATGAAATGGCCAAGGCCATTTCCCGGGCCAGATCCGACGTGTCCCAATATGCCCCGATCATTACATCCATCAAGATCAACCCCGAAAAGGTCCGTGTCCTCATCGGTCCAGGGGGAAAGACCATCCGGGAGATCACCAATACCTCCGGTGCCAGGATCGATGTGGACGATGAAGGCACGGTCACGATTTCCTCCCCAGACAAGGCGTGCAGCGACGCGGCCATTCGAATGATTCGGGAGATCGTTCAGGAGGCCGAGGTGGGGAAACTGTACAAGGGGAAGGTGGTCAAGATCATGGATTTTGGGGCCTTTGTGGAGATCTTTCCCGGCACGGACGGCCTGATTCATATATCCCAGCTCGCGGAAGAGAGGGTCAACAAGGTGACCGATGTGCTCAAAGAAGGCGATGAGGTGCTGGTCAAGGTTCTGGAGGTAGGGAACGACGGAAGGATCCGCCTGTCGCGCAAGGCCGCTTTGGGGGAAAGCCTCGACAATGTATCATAAGACCGTTCTCGATAATGGCGTGAGGATTATCTCCGAACGGGTGGATCATCTCCGGTCGGTTTCCTTGGGCATCTGGGTCAACACCGGTTCGCGCGACGAGATCCTGTCGGAGAACGGCGTTTCCCACTTCATCGAGCACATGAGCTTTAAGGGGACCCGCCATCGCGATGTCCTTCAGATCGCCAAGGAACTGGATGTCATCGGGGGGCTCTCCAATGCCTTTACGGGGAAAGAGAACACCTGTTTTCACGGAAGGGTCTTGGGGAGACATGCTGACCGACTGGCCGAGATCCTCTCCGACATTTTTCTCAATTCGACCTTCAACGCCGTTGAGATGGAGCGTGAACGTGAGGTCATCCTTCAGGAAATCAATATGATGGAGGATACCCCGGACGACAACCTGCATACCCTTTTCACGGCGCTTTTCTGGGACGGCCATCCCATCGGTTGGCCAATACTGGGGACCGGCGAGACGGTGTCGGCCATCAGCCAGGAAACCATTCTCAATTATATTCGAACATCGTATGTGCCGAACGAAATCCTTATCGCTGCGGCGGGGGACGTGGACCACGCCAGGATGGTTTCGTTTTTCCGGCCCCTCTTTGAGTCGCTTCCGAATTCAGACGCGAACCGTTCCCAGCGCAGCGTCCCCGTATCCAGGGGGGGATTTTCCACGTATCACAAACCGTTGGAGCAGGTTCACCTCTGCCTGGGGGGGGAGGCCCCGTCCCAGGTGGATGACGAACGATTCGCGTGCGCCCTGTTGAATACCATTCTGGGTGGCAACATGAGTTCTCGTCTGTTTCAGGAAATCAGGGAAAAGCGGGGGTTGGCATACTCCGTGTACTCCTTCCTGTCGACCTATCTGGATGCAGGGCTTTTGGGGATTTACGCGGCTACGGACACACAAAACGTGAATTTGGTGCTTCAGACGATCCGGGATGAGATCATGAAGCTGTGCGACGGCGGACTGAGCGATACGGAGGTATCGGAGGCCAAGGAGCATCTTGTCGGCAGTATATATCTCGGTTCTGAAAGCGCCGACAACCGAATGATGCGCATGTCCAAGAACGAATTTGCCTTCGGGCGATATGTGGACTACGAGGAGTTGGCCTCCGGTCTGGAGCAGGTCAGGAGAGACGACGTGGTAGCCGTTGCCTGCCGGACCTTTCGAGACGGAAACATCTCATTTGCCGGCCTGGGGCCTGTGAAAACCGAGGATGTGGACAGAGGACTTCTCCGTTACGACCGATGACTGGCCCCCCCTTAGATCGTATCCGCCTTAAAATCCAGCCGCTTGCCCACCACAAGGGATTACCGCTCCCTGCCTACGCATCTGATGGCGCTTCCGGAATGGATCTTCGGGCCTGCGTGGAGCGCTCCGTCACATTGAATCCCGGCGACATCCAACTGATCCCGACCGGCCTGGCCGTTTCCGTTCCCCCCGGATACGAGGCCCAGGTTCGGCCCAGGAGCGGGCTGGCACTGAACCACGGCATCGGCATGGTCAACTCGCCAGGCACGATCGATTCCGACTACCGGGGAGAAGTCGGGGTTATCCTCATCAACTGGGGGAAGGCCCCTTTTGTGATTCGCCGGGGTGACCGCATCGCCCAGATGGTGATATCACGGGTGTACAGGGCCGAGATCCTCGAAACCGAAGGCCTCGACGAAACCCACCGCGGAACGGGTGGCTTCGGTCACAGTGGGATCGAATGAGTCTTGATGCGGGTTGCGCTCCAGCCTTTCCCGGGCATGTTCCCTCTCGATCATCCTGCCCCGAGCCCGACGACCCCAACAGACATTCATCCTTAAAAAAGGCACAGGTCTTTCGTCAACGAATTGAAATGCTGACCGTTTTTTCTTCCACCTTGTATTGTCCCTACGGAACCCAATCGCTATAGAAAATAGATCACCGACATGGCAAAGAAGATGAGGAAGAGGACGTTCAGCGTCAGTCCGGAATAGGCGTAGTCCTTGTCTCCCCGTTTTTGGATGAGCGGGATCGATTTCAACGACAGGACGAGTCCTGTTATGAGGATGAGGGGAACGACCGTCAGATAGACCATCGAGGCGGCACAGGTTGTAACCTCCTTGCCGTACCACAGGATCAAGGCCCCGGCGATCCCGGCCGCTGCAAAGGGGGCCAATAATCCGGCGATGGCCAGGCTGTTCGGTTTTTGAAGCCCTTGGCGCATGGTTCGTTCACTGAAATGGGTTATATTTCCGACCCTTGTAACCCCTGCCGAGGTGGTGTATACTGCCTTTCGCATGTGATTTGAATGGCGCGCTTATCGGTGGGGTGCCAAGACAGCATACCCGATCGGATAAGAGCGTTCAACCCTTTCCATTCCGTTCAAACAAAGGGATCCCCTGGGTCGATGACACCGAAGACGGAGGTGAGTATGGACGATGCGATAACCCGCAGAGAGGCGATCAAGACAGGGCTTTATCTGTCAGGCTCCCTTGCCCTGGCCTGTGCGGCGGGCTGGCCGGATCATGGTTTGTCCGAGGCGCACGCCGAGGTCAAAAAGGGGCGCTTTCTGGTGGAGGGGGCCGGTGAAACACCAGGGTATTCCGTTCAGACATTGACGGAAAAGGTCTTTGAGGCGGCCGGCGGGATGGGCGCATTCGTCTCCAGGGGAGATGTGGTGGTCATCAAGCCCAACATCTCATGGGCCAGGACGCCGAGTCTGGCGGCCAGCACCAACCCGGAGGTCCTGGAGGCCGTGATCCGGCTGGCGTTCAATGCAGGCGCCAAAAAGGTCAGGATCGCCGACAACACCATTCATAATGCCGAACGCTGCTTCGCCCTGACCGGGGCTGCGATGGCGGCCCAGAAAACCGGGGCCGAGCTGGTCCATCCCCGGTCGTCGATGATGCAGGACATGAAGATGCAGGGACACCGGCTGGATGTCTGGCCGGTTTTTGTTCCCCTCGTGGAGGCTGACAAGGTGATCAATCTCCCGATTGCCAAGGTACATGGCCTTTCCGTACTCACGCTTGGAATGAAGAACTGGATTGGCGGGGTGGGAGGGAGGCGGAATGCCCTCCATCAGGACATGCATCAGACCATCGTGGACCTGGCCCATTTTTTCAAACCGACCCTTACCCTGATCGATGCCATTCGAATCATGGTGGCGAACGGCCCGTCCGGGGGAAACGAGTCGGATGTGGCGGTCACGAACCGACTGATCCTGAGCAATGACCCGGTAGCCGCTGACGTCAAGGCGGCCGGTCTTTTCCATGTGGCGCCGGCCTCGGTCGGGTACATGGTCCTTGCGGAAAAGCAGGGGCTTGGCATCTCGGATCTCACCACCCTCACTGAGAAGAGGGTGGTTCTGTGAAGGCGAGGCACCTCATCTGGATCAGACGCATCAGCCAGGGGGTTTTCCTGGCCCTTTTTCTCTTCCTCCTGATACAGACCCGTTTTCCAAGCACGGCCTACCAGGATTATTCCCTGACGATGACGACCGAACAGGACATTCGGGTCGCCTATCCCGTCTCCTTCTTCTTTCAGTTGGACCCCCTTATCTGGCTCACCTCCCTCCTGTCCGGACATGTGTGGATGAAGGGGTTTCTCTGGGCCGTCGGGGTCCTGCTGCTGACACTCCTGTTGGGAAGGTTCTTCTGTGGATTTGTCTGCCCCCTCGGGACGATCCACCATATGGTCAGTGTGATTCGGCCGACCCTCAAGGGGAAAGCCTTGATCGAGGCCAACCAAAAAATGAGGAGCGAGCGGATCAAATATTTCCTCCTGATTGCGGTTCTCGTGTCAGCCCTCTTCGGTCTCAATGCGGCAGGGATCCTGGATCCGATGTCCCTCCTTTTTCGCTCCCTGACCCTGGCCGTCTTTCCTGGGGTGGGGAACGCCATCAAGGCGGCCTGTGATGTGATCGCCGCCAGCGATATCAAGCCGTTCAATCTGTTGGGCTACGCGGCCGAGGAGATCGCGTCGCCCCTGTTTGGGTATGGATACCCGGCCTATCAGACCGGGTGGCTGATCGGGGGCTTCTTCCTGACGATTCTCTTTCTCAACCGGATTCGGTTCCGATTCTGGTGCCGCACCCTCTGTCCCCTGGGTGCGCTGTTTGGCGTGGTTTCCCGCTTCAGCCTGTTGAAATTGGAAAAGAACGAGGGCAAGTGCACCGACTGCCAGAAGTGCACACTTGCCTGCCAGGGGGCCGCCTCTCCGGGACCCGCTGTGGACTGGGACAGCAGCGAGTGTCTCCTCTGCTTCAACTGTTTTAATCAATGCCCCGAAGATGCGATAACGTTCCGTTTCCGGTGGTTTCCCGCTCAGAACCGCGGCCCGGATATGGGCCGAAGGGCCGTGCTGGGGGGCCTGGCGGCCGGGGTGTCGATCCCCCTCTTTGGAAGGCTGGACGGGCAGGTTTACAGGGTCTCGGACCCGCGGCTGATTCGGCCCCCGGGGTCTGCGGAGGAAAAGGACTTCCTGAGGCTGTGCCAGCGGTGCGGGCTCTGCATGAAGGTATGCCCCACCAACGTCATCCACCCGGCGCTCGCGGAGGGGGGCATGGCAGGCTTCTGGACCCCCCGGCTCATCATGACCCTGGGATACTGCGAGTACACCTGCACGTTGTGCGGGAGCGTCTGCCCCACCGGGGCCATTGCCGGGATCACCGGCAAGGAGAAGGTGGAGCGGCCCATACGCATCGGGTCAGCCTACCTGGATCGAGGGCGGTGCCTCCCCTGGTCAGGAAACGGGCCGTGCATCGTCTGCGAAGAGCACTGCCCCACCTCGCCCAAGGCGATCTATCTGCGGCCGGATACTCAAACCCGCCTGGACGGGACTAGGGTCACGGTCCAGCTTCCTTATGTGGATCTGGGGCGATGCGTGGGGTGCGGCATCTGTGAGAACAAATGTCCGGTCAAGGGGAAACCGGCGATTCGTGTCATGGCGGCTGGGGAGACGCGATCCGTCAAGAACCAGATTTTGTTGGATATTTAAAAGGAGGGGATATGCACAAGGTCGTCCTGCTTCGCCACGGCGAGAGCCTATGGAACAAGGAAAACCGGTTCACCGGGTGGACGGATGTGGATTTGTCCGAAAAGGGGATTCAGGAGGCGGCGGATGCCGGCCGCACCCTGAAGGAACAGGGCTACACCTTCGACGTGGCCTTTACCTCGGTGCTCAAGCGGGCGATTCGCACCCTCTGGATCGTGCTTGACGAGATGGACCTTATGTGGGCCCCTGTCCACAGGCACTGGCGTCTGAACGAACGGCATTACGGGGCCTTGCAGGGGCTCAACAAGGCGGAGACGGCAGAACGCCATGGGGAGGATCAGGTCCGGATATGGCGCCGCTCCTACGACACAAGGCCGCCGGCCCTGGAAAAAACCGATGAGCGATACCCGGGCAACGATCGCCGGTACAAGGACCTGTCGCAGGCTGAGCTCCCTTTGACGGAGTGCCTCAAGGATACGGTCGAACGCTTTTTGCCCTACTGGAAAGAGACCATCGAACCGGCGATACGGTCCGGCCAGCGGGTGCTCATCTCGGCCCACGGCAACAGCCTGCGTGCTCTTGTGAAGTACCTGGACCATATCTCGGATGATGAGATCGTGGGCCTCAATATCCCCACCGGCCTACCCCTGGTTTATGAACTGGACGATGATCTGAAGGCCGTGGACCGCTATTATCTCGGGGATCCGGAGCTGGTGAAAAAGGCCATGGCCGCCGTGGCGAATCAGGGGAAGATCCGGGAGCGTTGACCGTTCGGGGGGCGGGCCGACTTTCCCCTCATCTGACCGCCTTCACATAGCGGCTTCGGATGAGTTCGAAGTGATTGGCATGGGTCCGTATCTTCCACCAGATGGGGCCATGCCTTTCCAATTGCCAGGGAGGGGACCATTCCTGGGTCTCATGGGTGAGGAGCCTGATGATATTGTCCATGCCCCTTCCGGCAAAAGGCCCCCTGTCGGTCCCGCCCAGCCAGTCTTGCTCATGGGCCACCTCTTCGGACCATGAAAAGGGGTCCGACAGGAGAAATTCGGCGTTCTGCTTCGCGGCGAGGCGGTAGATCTCTTTCAGGTGACGGACGGGAAGGGGGACCTTGTCGATCAAATTGAGGGAGGCGAGCGATGAAAAGATCTCCGACTGGAAAGGGAGTGCCTGGGCGTCTGCCACGATGAATTCCACCTTTTGGCTGTCCCATGCCTCCGGCAGAAGAAGGGTTTCCTCCCTTGCCAGAGTTCCTTCCTCCTTCAATTCAATCCTCATGCGGCGGTCGGTCATCAGCCTTCTGGCGCATCGAACAAACGACACGGAATTGTCCACCCCAACGACCCTCTCGCTTTTGAGACTCATTTCAAAGGTAAAGCGGCCCACGGCACACCCGGCATCAAGGGTTATTCCGGCAGAGGGGGGGGCCATCAGGTCCGCCCACTCTCGATACGCACAGGTCGCCTCTGGATCCCTTAGGATGTCCCCGTAGTGGCTCCATAGATAGGATGAAACGACCGGCGCCGTTTCGTACTTGGAACCCCCCGATGCCGCGGGCGCCTCCGAGCGGTTGGCACGGGCGCGTGATGGAATCGATACGGGGTCCAGGTAGGCAATACCTTCTTCGATCGGATAGGCCGTCCCGCACCGGGGGCATGCCAAGTTGCCCCTCACGATATCCTCCCCTTGTTCCTCCATGGCCATGCTGTTTAGGCCGTTTTCATGGGGCAGGCAGACAGGGCAGATCAGCATGTTCAAAAGCCACTTTTTCATATCACTCCCTCAATCTGTGAATTCCTGAAGCCCTCACTTTGAGCGTTATCAAAACGGCGACGCCGACCTTGAGGGCGTCCCCGATCAGAAACGGGAAAACGCCGACGATGATCGCCTGATGAACGGAAAACCTGGCCACCAGGATGAGTTGGAGCACGCCCAGGAGGTAGATGACCGCAGTCCCTGCCGCCATGGATAGGATGAGCCAGACCGGCCCCGGGTTGTTTCGCAATTCCGCCAGCCTGCCGGTCACATAGGCCCCGACCACGAACCCAAAGAGATAACCGCCGGTGGGACCCAGCAGGACCCCTATGCCGGCCTTGCCCCCCGAGAACACGGGAAGCCCGATCATCCCTATCAGGAGGTACACCGCCTGGCTCAATGCTGCCAGGCGACCCCCCAGAAGGGCCGCGGCCAGGTAGAGGAAGAACGTCTGGAGCGTGATGGGCACTGGAGGGACCGGTATGACCAGATAGGCCCCTGCGGCCGTCACGGCGCCGAAGACCGACGCAAAAACCATTCCACGAATGGATAAGCTCTTTTGATTCATTTTCATAGTTCACAGGAGGAGGACATCGCCTGACACGATCCTGTGGGTTATCCCGTTCTTGTCTTTGAGCATCAGAGCGCCTTGGGGATCCAGGTCCTCCGCCCATCCCTCGCAGGTCTTGCCCGCGATCTCTACCCGAATAGGGCGGCCGATCGTGTCCGCCAGTTCTTTCCAGCGACTGAGAATCGGCTCGAATCCCGATGCCTGCCATTGCCTCAGGCGCTGCTCCTGCCGGTTCAGATATTCCCTCAGAATCACCGCCCTTGAGAATCTCTTTCCTGTTTCAATCCAAACAGAGGTGGCCGTCTCCCGCAGTTCATCCGGGAAATCAGGCGTATTCACATTGATGCCAAGCCCCACCACGGCGTACTTCAGCGCCCCCCGCTCGGCATGAATTTCCGTCAGGATGCCGGCGATTTTTTTCCTTTTTACCAGCAGGTCATTGGGCCACTTGATCCTGACATTCAGTGCTGTGGAATGCATGAGGGCCTCCGATGCCGCAACCGCTGTCAGGAAGGTGATCTGCGTCGCCTCGCTGGGCAGCATGGAAGGTCTCAGGACCAGGGACGCATAAATGCCGGCTTCAGGGGGTGAGAACCACGCCCTCCCCCGTCGGCCCCTTCCCTGGGTCTGCCTGTCGGCGACCACCAGGGTCCCTTCAGGGGCCCCCTGCTCCGCCAGCTCCACGGCCCTGGCGTTGGTGGAGTCCGTTTCACGATAATGGCGGATCTCTTTCCTGCCGAGGACCTCTGTGTCGAGCCCTTCCGCGATCTCGACGGAAAGGGGTGTAATTGAACCGCTCATTCCATGCGATCCTTCCTGAATAGAGGGGATACGTTCCCAACGCACCACTTCATTTTACCACCTTCCGGCCGCATCGTCAAAAGCCGAATGAGACCGGGAAATGGGCACGGTACCCGGCCCCGGAGCCCCGACGGCCCGGCTCAAGATGGTTTACACTCTGTAAAAGGAATCGACAGAATCCGCGAAGGGTGTGCCGTCCTTTGGCCTTTTGCTTTAAGAAAAAGACAATAAATTTAAAAGGTTATGAAGCTTTACCATGGCGTTCCGGATTTGGCACATCCATTGCTTTTTGGAGGATAGGCGCGGAGGAAGGTTTGTCCCTGGCAATCGGATCTCCATATCCGGGCCTGCAAAAGCAGCGATGCCCCTGTGGGACCCTTTACGATCCGCCGAGGAAAAGCAGCCGTGTATGAATTCATCCATTTTCGAGTAAAGGACGTTATGACGCGGCATCCCGTCGTGGTGGCGAAGGATATCCCGCTCGCAAGAGCGGAGGAGATCTTTGACCGGCATGATTTCAACGGGCTGCCCGTGGTGGACGGGGAAAACCGGCTCGTGGGCATGATGACGAAACTGGATTTTCTGAAGGCGTTCCTTTTCACGGAAAATAGCAAGGTGCCTCACTACGACGCCATCATGGCTCAATCCATTGAAACCGTCCTGACGGCGGATCCCCAAGTGGTTTCACCGGAGACCCCCCTCACGCGGGTAGCCCAATATATGATCAAAACGAAATTCAAAAGCTTTCCGGTGGTAGAAAGGGAGCGTGTCATCGGCATCATCGCCAGGGAAGACATCATGAAGGCCCTTCGAAGGGCAGCAAAGGGAGAAGTGCCGGGGCCGGGGGTTTCGGTGGCATAGGCTGCCATGACCATCTACCGTCTGGATAACATGTTCAGGCCCGCCTCCCTCGGCGTCATCGGGGCCAGCGACAAGCCGGGGACTATCGGCCGGGCCCTCGTGCAGAACATTCAGCAGGGTGGATTCAAGGGGAAGACCTTCTTGATCAACCCGAAGCATCCCGTCATCAACGGCCTTCCTGCCTATCCTTCCATCGAAGCCGTGGCGGAGGCGGTGGACCTTGTGATTATCGCCACCCCTATCGCCACGGTCCCGTCCCTTATCGGCCAGTGCGTCAGATCCGGCGTCAAAGGGGCCGTCATCGTCTCCGCAGGGGGAAGGGAGGCAGGGCCCAAGGGGCATGAGATCGAAACCGCCATCATGGAAGCAGCCGCCAAGGGGGGGCTTCGCATCATTGGTCCCAACTGTGTGGGCGTTATTTCCACAGAGGCCAATTTGTATGCCACCTTCGCCCATCAGGCGCCTCTGCCCGGAAGATTGGCCTTCATCTCACAAAGCGGGGCGCTCATCGGCGCCATCATCGATCTCTCTTTAAAGAAAAGGATCGGATTCAGCCATTTCGTGAGCGTCGGCGGCATGCTGGACGTGGATTTCGGGGACCTGATCGATTATCTGGGAAATGATCCGGGCGTGGGCAGCATTGTGCTCTATATCGAAGGGATCACCCACCCCCGTAAATTCATGAGCGCGGCCAGGGCCGTGTCTCGGATCAAGCCGATCATCGTGCTCAAGTCAGGGAGAAGCGCGGCCGGGTCGAAGGCCGCGGCATCCCATACCGGGTCCATGGCAGGTGAAGGGGCCATCTATGATGCAGCGTTCAATCGGGCCGGGATGGTCCGCGTCGATACCATCGAGGCCCTGTTTGACTGCGCCGAACTGGTGGCCAAACAGCCTGTTCCCAGGGGATCGGGCCTGGCGGTCATCACCAATGCGGGCGGACCCGGCGTCATGGCCGCAGATGCCCTGGCCTCGTTTGGCATGGAGCCGGTCCCGCTTCAACCGGAGACGCTTCGTCAGTTGGATGCATTCCTGCCCCCGTTCTGGAGCAGGGGAAATCCGGTGGATATTCTGGGAGACGCCACTCCGGAGCGATACCGGCGCGCGGTCGAGATCTGTGTGGCGGCCCCGGAGGTAAACGGCCTGGTGGTGGTATTTGTGCCGCAGGCTGTCAGCGATGCCGCGGATGTGGCCGAGGCCCTGACAGAGGTATTGCGGGGAAAGTCCTATCCGGTATTTGCCGTTCTGATGGGGGGAGAGGGCGTGGAGAGGGGTCGCGGGATCTTCAGCAGTGCCGGCATTCCCACGTACGAGACGCCCGAGCGGGCCATTCAGGCGTTTTGGTATATGAATGCCTACGCCCACAATCTTGAACTCCTCCAGCAGGTGCCCCCGAAACTTGATCGCAGGCTGGAATTCGATAGGGAGAGGGGGACGGCGGTCGTCCGCCGGGCCTTAGATCAGGGCCAGACCTTTCTGACGGAGATCGAATCCAAGGAGTTGCTGGCGGCCTACGGCATTCCGGTCAATCGAACCGAGCTGGCGGCATCGGCCGATGAGGCGGTCTGTCTGGCCCAGGATATCGGCTACCCGGTCGCCATGAAGATCTGCTCCAGGGATATCCTTCATAAGTCGGATGCCAACGGCGTTCACCTCAATGTGTGCGATCAGCGGCATGTGAGGGAGACCTTCCTGCGCATGATGGCCGATGCGCGCACCTATAACCCCAAGGCACTGCTGGCAGGGGTCACCATTCAATCCATGGTGGACCGCACCGATTACGAACTGATCTTGGGGAGCAAGAAGGATCCCCTGTTCGGTCCGGTGATCCTGTTCGGGATGGGCGGCATTATGACGGAGATCCTCAAGGATCAGGCCATTGCCCTGCCGCCGTTAAACCGGCTTCTGGCTCGAAGGCTGATAGAGAGCACCCGCGTGTACCGGTTGCTCAAGGGCTACCGCAGCAGACCCCCGGCCGATCTGGGCCGATTGGAAGAGATCCTGATCCGCCTGTCGCAACTGGTGATTGATTTTCCGGAGATCGCTGAATTGGATATCAATCCTCTGCTCCTGATGGGAGACACCCCCTGCGCCGTAGATGCCCGTATCGTGATCACATCCTCTTCCGTCCCTTCGCCTTTTCACCTGGTGATCAGTCCATATCCAGGGCAGTATGAAACCCCGGTCCGCACCCGGGGGGGACTGGATATCTTGATGCGGCCCATCAAGCCGGAGGATGCCCCTCTCCTGGTGGCGCTCTACCAGACCCTCTCCCGCAAGAGCATCTATTATCGGTTTTTCAGTCCCCTGAAGTCATTCCCCAAGGAGATGCTGGCCCGTTTCACCCAGCTTGACTATGACCGGGATATGGCCCTCGTGGCCATGGACCAAAGCAGTCCCGGAGAAACCATGCTGGGGGTGGCGAGGCTCATGAGCCGGCCAGGAGGGGTTGACCCGGAGTTTGCGGTGGTGGTCGGCGATCCCTGGCAGGGAAAAGGGGTGGGTGCGGCCCTGATGGAGCGCTTGATTCAGATTGCACGTGAGCGGGGCATGACATCCATCTGGGGAACGGCCCTGGCCGAGAATACCCATATGCTTGCCCTGGCACGGAAACTGGGGTTCACCGTATCCAAGGTGCCCGGTGAGGGCAGGTACGAGTTGAGGGCGGCCCTGACACCTGAACCCCCCGCTCAAAGGTAGCCAAGATTTGAGATCCCGAGCGGCCCTGCCGAACCATCCGCTAAATTTTCAAGGTGACATCCTTCCTTCTTTTGGATAAAGTAACGTGGGCTAACGCCCATAACCCAAAATTGATCACACAGAGACCACGAAGCACACAAAGGATGTTTCATTAAAACAACAGATGCCTTTCTCTGTGGTCTTCGTGCCTTTGTGTGAGTTAAGAAAGTGGAATGTTTTAGGGTCGTCTCATCCCGCTGGAACGACACGGACGCAATGGAATCAACTGAAGTAAAACAGGGACAGGGGGCAGACCCCGTGGGAGGCGGCCGCCCGGTGATTCGAAGGGGGGCACAATCCCAGGTGTCGCTCAAGGCCGCCATTATCGGCGGGGGGAAGGCGTGCGACGATCTCCTGGTCCTCTTCAGCCAGGAACGGCTCAGCCGTTTAAACATGGAGATTGTGGGCGTCGCCGATCGCATTCCCACTGCCCCGGGCATCTCGCGGGCCAAGGCGATGGGAATATTTACCACCCACGATTTCAAGGAACTGTACGGAATCCCGGGTCTCAATCTCCTGATTGAACTCACCGGATCCAACCGGGTGAGAGAGGAACTCATCCGCACCAAACCCCTGGATATCAGCTCCATCGATCATCGGGGGGCACGGCTGCTGTGGGACCTGGTTCAGATTGAAACCGAGAAGCAGATCGTGCAGCGTGAAGGGGAACAGAAGCTCCGCCAGTTCCTGGAGTCGGCACAGGATATTATCTGCATCAAAGACCTGGAAGGCCGGTATCTCTATGCCAACCCCGCCACGGTGCACTATGTGGGGATGCCCCGGGAAGCGGTGATCGGCAAGACTGACGCGGAGATCTTCAAGGCGCCTCTGGCCAGGGCCATGGCGGCGCACGATCAGGAGGTACTCGATCAGAAACGGACCCTTTTCTTCAATGAAAAAATGAGCGTCCACGGGGAGACGTTCCATTTCCACACGGTCCGCTTCCCCATCCTGAACGATCAGGGGAAGATGACCTCCTTCGCCGTCATGGCGAGGGATATGACCGAAGAGATCAAACTCCAGGAGGCGGTGCGGCAGAACAAGGAATATCTGGAAAACATCCTGACCAATTCCTCGGACATGATCATCACCACCGATCTGCAGGGACGTATCGTGACCTTCAATCCGGCAGGGGAACGGATGCTGGGCTATGGACGCGATGAGATCGTCGGCACGAACATCAACCTGCTGTGGAAGGCCCCCGAAGACCGGGAAAGGCTCATGACTGAGGTGAGGACCCGGGGGGCCGTCAACAACTTCCCGGCGACGCTCGTGTCCAGGGACGGGAAAGAGGTGGAGATCAGTCTCTCCCTGTCCCAGTTGAGAGACAGCGAAGGCCATGTCTTGGGGACAGTCGGCATCAGCAAGGATGTGACGGAGGAAAACCGGCTCCGTCAGCAACTGATGGAGCAGGAACGCCTCGCCGCGGTTGGGGAGACCGTTGCGGGGATCACCCATTGCATGAAGAACGTCCTCAATGGTCTCAAAGGCGGGTCCTACATGCTCAATGTGGGCTTGAAACGGAACGACACCAAGTTGGTGAAGGAGGGGTGGGGTACTGTCCAGAAGGGGATCGAACGGATCGGCAGGCTCAGCCTGGACATGCTCAGCTATTGCCGTGACCGCCGGCCCGAGAGGATTCCCACAGACCCTCTCAAACTGGCCAGAGAGACCGTCGCCCTCGTGGCCAGTGCCGCCGAGCAGGAGGGAATCCGCATCTCGTGTAGCGGGGACGAGGGGCCTCCGGTGAAACTGGATCCGGAGGCCATTGGCCGGGCCCTTCTCAACCTGATCTCCAACGGTGTGGACGCATGCAGGGAGAAATCGTATACGGCCCGGGAAACGCCTGAAGTGGAGGTCCGGGTGAAACGGGACGGTGCAGCGCTTCGGTTTATCGTCGGCGACAACGGGGTTGGGATGACCGAGGAGACGGTCAGCAAGCTCTTCTCCCGTTTTTTCAGCACCAAGGAGGGCCACGGCACGGGGCTGGGCCTCTGTGTGAGCGATAAACTCGTCACGGAACACGGGGGGAAAATCTCGGTCGAATCGTCGTTCGGGAAGGGGTCGGTCATTACCATACAGATGGAGGATGTGGATTGAGGGATTGGGGGATTAAGGAATTGGACGGACTTCAGGGCCTCTGACCACTGATCCCATCTGTGAGGCCGTGGCACGGAAACACCTCGAAGCAGTAGTGGCTGTCGAGCGGCTGGATCACCAGGCCGATCGCCTTGGGGTGGTTCGCCCGGTACAGAACATAGCCGCGGCCCGCGGCATCCACCGCCCGGGCCCAGCTTCCCATCTCGTTCAGCAGGTCCTCGCCCAATGCGCGGGCTCGAAAGAGGAGGTTACCGGTCCTCCATCGTGAACCGACAGTGACCCGGTGTGACTCCAGCGCAAGAACGGCCGTCACGGATATGGTGATGATGGGATACGCAATCGACATGGGGCCTATGGCCAAAACCCTTCCCCTTGCCTCGAGGGGAAACGCTCCGAAATATTAATGGACAACGCCCAGCTCCGGGGGCGCAGAAAACCCGAAACCCGCCGCTGTGATGCCATCTCGTACCATCGGAACGGACGGTTGTCAAGAAATGGAGAACGATCATATCAACATTTACCGTAAGGAGGAACTTATGAAG
>Ga0172375_10003015_pt1 | contig 25859 bp, 17 predicted proteins | sample LakKiv1m_FD_114537 | JGI IMG/M metagenome (GOLD analysis project Ga0172375, IMG submission 114537) | Freshwater microbial communities from Kabuno Bay, South-Kivu, Congo - kab_092012_11.1m | ecosystem: Environmental > Aquatic > Freshwater > Lake | place: Democratic Republic of the Congo...
AAAAATGAATTATTCGATACTCATTGGAGAATAGCGCGAAAAAATACTATGCTGGGGATCAGGTTCAATCACACTCAAAGTACCACGCCGTTTACAATTGATATAACCTCTTTTCCCCAATCCGAAGATTCTCTTACCAACCGATATTTCTTCGATCTGCTCGAGCCGACATTCGGACGGGAATTGACCAATTCCGTAAACCTGAGGCAAGACGGTTTCTTGGTCTGGAGCGCCATCGGATTAGGTAAGCGCTGGCGGATCGGAACGATCTTTGACTATACCGATTTTTCCATGAACCTGCAAACCCGGTATGTCAACTCCGGTCCATATACGGCGTTCGCCGGAAACCGAAAAATCGATCTGCCGGTTAATGGTTATCAACGTGTCAGCCAGATATCGTTGATTTCGCCCCAACCCGGTCTGCAGGAATTATCGTTGGTCAGTTACACCGACAAATTCTCATATTATATCGACAATAACCGACCGAACATTAAGGACAAATCTTCTTTAGGCAATGGGAGGTTTGGTCGTTCAGGAATTGCATTCAATAGCAAGTATAAAATGAATTCCTGGATTTTTTGCGGTGGTCTTTCGGTAACTAATTACGATCTGCACGCTTTAGTAAACACTCCGGCATTGGGCTATTATAAAATATTTCTACTTAATGTTCAGATTATTCACGCTGCCGAATTAAAATTCTCACATAGCCAATCTTTCAGCCAGCGGTTTGGCGTTGAGAAACATCTGCAATTTAAAAACATTGCGATAGACATCGGATCTGAATATACCCACACCCTTTTTGATTTTCACTTAAAAGGGACCGCCGATTTAATGTGCGGCATTACTTCCACCGATTTGGACTATCCTTTCAAATACAGCCTGCATCTTTTCGATCTGCATACAAAAGTCGATTGGGGGTGCGGCCCATATAAAATTATCTACACTTTTCGCCAGCTTGTCCCGACCGGGAAACGGCTGGACGACAGTCCGATTCGCTTCACTTCCAAAATCCCCGGTGTGGACTACGCCAATCGTGGCGGACAACATCACCAGATCATGCTGGCATACTATTTCTGAACCAGGACCGGTCTATTCCAAACCAAATAAATTTGATTGATTAAAAAAATGTTTGTACTTTGCGCGGTAATTATGGAATACGCGTTAAAATTCAATTACAGGAGTTTCTGATTTGAAAACCTGGATTTTGCCGTCTGTTTGCGCCTTGGTTTTATGGGGAGTCTGGGGATTTTTACCAAAAATCGCGACGAAATACATCGACCCGAAAAGCGCCCTGGTTTTTCAGGCGATTGGTTCGCTAATCGTTGGCATTGGAGTCTTGATCGCCTTCAAAGACCAGATTCAGTGGCAAACTACCGGAGCCTTCTGGTCAATCGTTACCGGTGTGTTCGGCATGTTGGGCTCACTCTTCTTTTTACAGGCCGTTAGTCGCGGTAAGGTTACCGCGATCGTTACCATGACTGCTCTATATCCTTTAATCAGCATATTGCTCGCACTGGTAATTCTTAAGGAACCGTTCGGAATTAAACAAGGACTGGGAGTGGCGTGTGCCCTGGCGGCTTTAGTTTTATTTTCAATTTGAAATGAGATGCGAAGATGATTAATAAACTTGAAATCGCCTATAACTGGCTGCCGCGTTATACCGGCATGCCTCTTGAAAAATACGGTGATTATATCCTGCTGACCAATTTTCACAATTACATTGACAATTTTTGTGATTTATTTGCCTGCGACCAATATGGCGAAGATCGTCCGATGCAAGCCGCTACAAATTCGACTGGTCTGACCATCATCAACTGTGGAATTGGTTCGCCAAACGCGGCGACAATTATGGATCTACTGGTGGCAGTTCATCCCAAAGGGGTGCTTTTCCTGGGCAAATGCGGCGGTCTGAAAAAATCTGCCGAATTAGGACATTTCATTCTCCCCATCGCAGCGATCCGGGGCGAGGGAACCGGCGACGATTATTTTCCGCCGCAGGTGCCGGCATTGCCGTCTTTTAAATTGCACAAGTTTGTTTCCGAAATCATCGTTCAGCGTGGCTATGAGTATCGCACCGGGGTAGTGTATACTACCAATCGTCGGCTCTGGGAGCATGACGCGGCCTTTCACCAGCGCCTGCAAGAGATGACCTGCATCGCCATTGATATGGAAACCGCTACGCTGTTCATCGTCGGACACTACAATGAAATCGCGCGCGGCGCCCTGCTTTTGGTATCAGACCTGCCGATGACCCCGGAAGGCGTTAAAACCGAAGAGTCCGACAAACAGGTGACAGCCGAATGGAGCCAGGTACATCTGCAAATCGGTATCGACGCCATGACCCAGATCGGCGTGCAGGGCGAACCGATCAAACATTTCCGGTACTGAGAAAATAATCATATATTTTTACGGTAATGTATCCGATCAACCGAATAAGAATTATTATTTTTCTGGCACTCATAGCCTTGCCAGTAGTAACCCATGCTATCGGCCTGGATGTTCCGGCAACCGATCCGGTCTATGATTTCCTGAACAGATTAGAAACACGCGATATTATTCATGGTCTGAATAACCTGGCTCTGCCATTGACCCGCGATGAAATAGTTGCTTTTCTCCGGCAAGCCAAACAAAACGACAGCCGGCTTTCACGCGTCGAGAAGAAGATATTACAGGAATATTTGGCTGACTACCGTTATGAAACCGAACAACAGATTTCCGGAGCGGATACAATCGCGGCGCCCCTTGTTCAGAAAGGCTATTTTAAAAAAGCCATTCCGCGACTTTTTTCGCGCCGGGATGCAGTTGAAGAAAACCATCTGCTGATGTATGAAAATGGCGAAACGTTCTTCTGGTTCGATTTGGGAACCCGGACTCGTATCGACTGGAAGGAACATCACCAAAAGCAGATGTTTTCCGACCGCTATCTGTTTCGCGGCGCTCTGGGGAAATCACTTACCTTTCATACCAGTTTCGCCCGCTACATGCTCACGCACAATCCGGACTTTTCCGAACCTTATGACGAAGAGCGCGGCATGTGGAGTATGTTTCAGGCGGACAGTACGGTTACCTTCGACAATATTCAAAGCTCACTGGTTTACCATAATTCTATTTTCAACCTTGGTTTATATCGCCAGCCTCTTTCATGGGGTGCCAGCCAAACCAATAACCTGATTTTATCACCCAATGCGCCTCTCTTCTCATATCTGGGGTTCAATACCAGCTTTAAAAATATCAAACTGACATTTATTCACGGCTCATTACTGAACGACAGTACTCAATACCGGAACATCCCGACAGAAGAACGCAACCGCCCGAAATACCTCGTGGCTCACCGGATTGACATCCCATTTTTTGAAAATCGGCTCCTGATCGGTTTAAGCGAAATGGTTGTGTACGGCGATAAAAATATTGAATTGTCATATATTTCTCCCTTTGGAGTGTTTTGGGCGATCGGACACGCACTCGAAGATCGCGACAATATCCTGATGGCCATGGATTTTAAAACGACTGTCATTCGGAATATCACTGTCTATGGTTCCGTGTTGATTGACGAAATGCGTTTCGGCGAACTCGGCAAACACTGGTGGGCCAACAAACATGCCCTGCAGGCCGGTGTCCGTCTTGCGCCTACGTTAGCTTCGATTCCCGTTGATATTCAAATGGAGTATACCGCGGTACGCCCCTGGACTTATAGTCATAAAACCCTGACCACCGATTACACGCAAAGCGGAATTTGTCTGGGTTTTCCATACGGTGCTAATTGCCAGGCCTGGTATTGGAAAATCGAGGCGGCATTTTCCCGGCGCTTTTCGCTTTCTAGCGATTTTCTGCACCTACGGCAAGGAGTTGACGATGGCACAAACCACTGGGGCGGCGACCCAACGGTCAGTTACGAATTACGTAACGCTGCCTATGACCATTCCACAAAATGGCTGATGGGAGATATAAAAACTACCAACGAGGTAAAAATCATCAGCTGTTATGAACTATTCAACGACTTTTTCCTAAAGTCCGGAGCCAGGTTTTACGCGACTGAACTGAATAATGAACATGAATCACAGCGATTCGGATACATCGAGATGGAAGTAAATTTTTAAGCATGAGTTTTCTTGAAATCACGATTATTCTGGCATTCCTTTATCTGATAATAATGGGCGTAATCGCCCTCGGCCTGATATTTATCCGCATGGAACGCCGCGTAAATTTTGAACCATCGGTTTCTGTAATTATTTGCGCCCGCAACGAGGAAGGCGTCATCGGCCGCTTACTTGAAAGTCTGACTAAATTAAAATATCCGGAAAATAAATACGAAGTTCTGCTGATTGACGATGACTCTAATGACGGCACGCGTATTATTATGAACTCTTTTGCGACGGTCAGATCGAACTGGAGAGTATTGCATCATGAAAAAGATCACGAAACCCTCAAGGGCAAAAAGGGCGCCATCACCTTGGGCGTTCGGGAGAGTCGCGGCGAAATTATCATGGTAACGGATGCCGATTGTATCGTCTCGCCGGAGTGGATTCGCACGACGGTGTCATTTTTTCGTAATAATGTCGGTATGGTGCTGGGCAACAGCCCGGTGGAAAAACGTCCGGGATTCATGAATATTTACGAACGGTTCGATACTCTTTGTGAGGCTTCCGTCGCAGCGGCTTCGACCTTTTATAATAAACCGACCCATGCCAATGGCCGCAATCTGGCTTACCGTAAAACGGTCTTTGAAGAAGTTAACGGATATATACAAAACGCCGCTACTGACTCAGGCGATGATTTTTTCCTTATGCAGGATATTCGCACGAAAACCCGCTGGCGCTTTGCCTATAATACTGATCCGGCCAGTTTTGTCATGACCGAACCCATGTCATTCAGTAAGCAGTATATTCATCAGCAATTGCGGCGCAACAGTATAGCTTTTCATCTCACCGTTCCGTTTTTTATCCTGGGTGCGATCGTGTTACTCTTTCATGCCGCGCTGTCGATTATGATATTTTTACCTTCATTGTGGAAATGGCTGGGAATTTTAATAATCTTCAAATTCGCCAGCGAATTCATCGCAACTTTTCACGGTGCCCGTTTATTCGGTCAAACCGATTTGCTTAAATATTTCCCGATTCTATGGGTACTTTACCCGGTTTGCTATTTATCGTCGCAGCTAATCGGATCCTTGAAAATTTATCGCTGGAAATGATAATTTCTGGCGTAAAAGATAAAAACGGTTGGTTGTTCTAAGACTTCGCTCTTATTCCCCATCCCAACCTGTTGCCGAAAAAGCTTAAAATTCCCATAAAAACAATATAAAACGGTTGCAGTAAAAACCATATCGGGAATCCACTTTTCAAAGATTCCTTTTTGTAAATGCTGGCCGCTTTGCTGAAAACCACTCCCTCCCCGAATAATTTGAGTAACACTATCCAGAAAAACGGTGCGGAGGAAACTACCCCGGCAGCTCCTAATAACAGATAGACAATTGGCATCAGATTAGCCAAAAAAGTTGCGACGATTACCCCGAAAAACAAGCGATTTAAATTATGCATGTAATTGGCTTCGCTGGCCCAGCGTACCCGCTGCCGCAGAAAAACAGGGATGCTGGCCACTGCCTGTGTTTCCACCCACGCAGCTTCCCCGGCGGCGAATACCACATTCGTACGGGTACGCCTCTGCATAACCTGCATAAAGAGCGAGTCGTCGCCCCCCACCCGATCCCGGATTAACATGTAGCCGCCAGCTTTCTCGAACAGAATTTTGCGGAAAGCCCAATTTTGACCGCTGCAAGCCCAGGCAAATCCGAGATTGATCGAGCCCTGGGCGGCAGCCATCAGCTGCAGATAATCCAGAGCCTGAACCCGCGTAAACCAATCATTGAGATGCCGGATCGCTGAAAACCCGACGACAATGCCGACTTCTTCGGTAAAATATCCCGCCATAGTCCGCGCCCAGTCTTTGCCCATCGTGCAATCCGCGTCAGTCGTCAGAATAATCTCGCCCCGGGCCTCCCGGATGCCGACAGACAAGGCGGCTTTTTTATGCCGATAGGGCGTCTTTTCAACGTTGGTCGTAAAGACTCGCAGGTTGAGATATTTGGCCGCCACCTGCTGAAGAATCGCCGGCGTTTCATCGGTCGAATCGTTATCGACGAGGATTATTTCCAGTTTTTCATCCGGATAATTCTGTCCGGTCAATTGTTCTACCAGGTGCGGCAGATTGGGGGCTTCATTTTTAACAGCCACGATTATACTGACCGAAGGTAAATCAGTTCTTTTCTTTTGCGTCGGAAAATTCAGCCCCAGGCGAAAAATAAAGAGGCTGGTTAAATAGATTATTACACTTATTATCGCGATCAGATTAATAATGGTCATCCGGCAAACCTATAGATTTATTCATGAAAATCATCGTTGTAGTAATCGGCCAGATCCTCAAACATAACGACGTCCTCACGCTTTTCGGCAATTGGCGTTACGGTAATAAAAAACCGCATTCCAAGATAAAAACAAAGAATCCCGGCCGCCAGAATTAGCGGATTGACATGACCATGCCACTCCCAAAATCCGGCGATCTCCGATTGCTGTGACCACCAGACCGACCAGCCGTTATTAATGGCGTGTAAAATAAATGACGGCCAGATCGAATTCGTTCGCCAGGCCATATATCCCATGAAAAGTCCCATCAGATATATCTGGACAATCCACCACGGATTGAAATGGATCAGGGCAAATACCATCGCTGACAGCAGCACCGATTTAGTCACGTCGTTCTGGCGATATTCCAGAATTCGCTGGAAAAAACCCCGGAACATCAGTTCTTCGATCAACGGAGCCGCCAAGACAACCACCCCAATAACCAGCAATGCCGAACGCCAGTCGGTAACCTGCATCATTTCCCCGATCTGAACAAGATTTTCCGGTAATGGTAAAATAATCTGAATTAACCGGTCAAGTTCGTCGATAATAACCGTCAACCCGATGGATACGATCACGGCGGCAATCAATGTGTCCGGAGCAACCGCCCTGATTCGCAATAATTCACCCAGATTGGTTCGCATCCGCCCGGCCCAGTAAATAATCGGGATTGGCAAAAACAACTCCGCAATGAGCAACAATAATTGAGTGCCCATTTCCAGTTTCTCCTGCATCAGAAATACCATTATCAGGATCGAAACCAGCGAGGCGCACAGCAATCCCAGAATCAACATTCCGACGGCGGTCTTGATTTTAGGGATTATAATCGGATTATTCATATTGAGAAAGCTTTATAAGTATTGTATATGATCGCAAGTGATAGTAATTATTTTGGGGATGAACTGCTATCGTCAAGATTCAATATTTTTTGCCGGATTGCGTCTTTTTCATCAGCCCGGAAACCGCGTTCGAAAAACACGATCCGTCCATCGCCATCGATACCCACCAACGTTGGTGTTATTGTGGCCTTATATTTCCTGGCTACCTGGCCGTAACGGTCGATCAATACCGGCAATTTATATCGCATTTTCTGAACGAAATTTATAACGATTTGCGGCTCTTCGCCGACATTCACGAGGTAAATTGCAACCCGCGGAAATTCGGCCTGCAGGCTGTCGAGCAAAGGAATTTCCTGGCGGCAGGGAATACAGGTGGTCGTGAAAAAACTCAGCACTACCGGCTTTTTTTCGCTAAGGCGGGCTTTGGCGCCGACATTCCGACTGAGGTAAAAATCGCCGCCATCCAGATAACTGGCATAGAAACGCGGCGCTTCGGCGCCGAGCGACAATGTATCAATCACCGCATTAATCGAATCCGGATTCATCAGCAGTAAAAAAAGCGCCAGGACATTACTGATTATAACCATTATTTTATTGCTCCCTCATTTCTGCCGGATGATGTTCAGGATTATTCCAACCGAGATGGCCAGATTCAGTGATTCTCCGTAACCGTATTTATTAATGCCTATCACGCCGGTGGAGTGTTGTAAAATCTCGGGCGGCAGACCATGCGATTCGCTCCCGAATGCCAGAACAAAGCGTTCGTCGGCAATCGTCGGCTTATCTGCTGTACCGGACATATCCGTCGCCCACAATGAGGCGTTATCCCGCTTCAGCAACTTGTCCAAATATCCCAGATCAATGTCGGTTTGGATGCTCAGTCGGAATAAAGCGCCCATGGCCGCCCGAACGACCTTCGGACTATAAATATCAACCGAATCCGGCGAAATCAGAATGGTTTGAATATCGAACCATAATGCCGTGCGCATGATCGTACCGAGATTACCGGGATCATTAATTTGCCAGAGATATAGCGCCGGAAATGAAATCGGCATATCCTGTGCTTCCGGAATTTTGGCAATCGCCAGGACGCCTTCCGGGTTCCGGAGGGAGGAGATTTGTTCGATCTCCGACTGTGTGACGAAAGTGATTGCAATGTTTTTCGGCGCGGCAAACGATTCGATTTCCCGGCGATCCGGCCCGGTCAGATTTTCAGAAAATATGATTTTTTCAAGCGGAAAGCCGGCGGCTAATGCTTCTTTAACCGGCTTGATGCCATCCACGACGAAAAGTCCGGACTCCCCGCGTTCTTTTTTTAATTTCAGGGCGCGATAACGGGATTTTTCGGCATGCGAGATGGTCATTTTCAGGAGTAATTACGCTCCTTTAATTCGTACAGTTTTTTAGTTGGCCCGGCAAAAATCAGTATATCCTTCGGCAAAATGACCGTCTCGGCCCGCGGGGTAATGACGATTTTTTTACCCTCATTATCTAATCTTTTTATCAAAATGATCTGGATGTAATAACGGTTGCGCAGATCGAGAGCTTGCAGGCTGGAGTTAGCCATTGTTTCGGGAGTGGCCATCTCCAGGATTGAGAAATCTTCATCAATCTCGACGAAGCGGGTTTGATCGAGATAGCGAATATGAGTTGCCAGGTCCCCGGCCGTTTCACGCTTGAAAATTTCCTGATTGTATAATTGAATCATCCGGTTGCGGAGAACCGTTCCGATCAGCATCCCCGTCGCCGGATCTATGACCGGAAGTTCATCGACATTGAAGCGTCCGAACAATTTCATGACATAATCGAGCGGATCGTCGGCTTTAACCGAAACGACATTGGGGTTCATCACGTCCGAGACGAGAATTAAAGTATCCAGATTCTGATAGTCGGTAATCAGCGGTTTTAAATCCGACCAGGAGATGAAGCCGATGATTTTGTGTTGTTCATTTTCCACCCAGTAAATATTCGCCGCGCCGCCGGAAATGACTTTAACCAAAGTTTTAAAGTCCATCGTCGCATAGACTTTATGGAATTCGTACGACATGATCTGGTCGATTTTCAGGTTTTTCAGGACATTCAATTCTTTGCCGTCATATAATTGGATGCCGCGCTGTTTCAGTTCGATTGAATAGACCGACTCCTTCAGGACATAATGCACAATGATATAACTCATAATGATACTGAGTATCAGCGGCATAACCAGGTGATAATTGCCGGTCAATTCGACGATAATCAGCAGAGCCGTGATCGGGATGCTATTGATGGCGGCCAGCATGGCGCCCATCCCCGCTATAGCAAACCCGGCCACATCCAGCGACAGACCGAACAACAGATTGCCACCATTCGCCACTAATGCGCCCAGGGCGGCGCCCATGAACAACGAGGGAGCAAATAATCCGCCGAATCCGCCCGCGGCCGACAACAGGGCGACGAACACAAACTTCAGAACAAAAATAATCGCCAGGATTTTCCAGGAATAAATGTTCCCGGCCGTTTCGCGGATGGCATCATAGCCGATACCGATAATTTGCGGGAAGAAAATGCCGACTATTCCGAGCATCAGCATCAGTGACGTAATCTTGACCAGAGGTGAAATCTTATTAAATTTTTCAGCGCCCAATTTGCGCATTCGCCCGGAAAAACGGATAAACGCCAGCGACAGCAACCCGGCGATGATTCCTAAAACGGCATAATACAGAATGTCCAGCGACAGAATCATTTCAACTTTGGGCAGAAGTAGCATCGGCCGGTTGCCCAGAAACAACCGGGAAATATAATCGGCTGTAATAGCCGAAACGATCAGCGCCGAAAAGGTCAGTGTCTGAAAATTGTTAAAGAGGACGATTTCAATGGCAAAAAAAACACCGCCGATTGGAGCATTGAAAACGGCCGCAATCGCACCGGCGGTACCGGCTGCCAGAAACACCCGGCGCTGGTTTTCCGGCACCCGAAAAATCTGGCCGATTACCGAACCGGTTCCCGCCCCCAGAAAAGCCGTCGGCGCTTCCGGGCCGAGAGTGCCACCCGTTCCGAGGAAAATCGTAGTCGCAAAAAAATTAAAAACGACCGTCGTAATTCGGATCAGGCTGCGGCCGATGAAACTGGTCTTAATAACCTCGACCACACCCCGCTGACGCGGCTGACGCGGCCACCATTTAATCATTATCCCGACGAGAAGGCCGCCGATGGCCGGAACGACAGCCAGGCTCCAGCGTGGAAGGCTCGGAAATCGCGCGGGCAGGTAATCATAGAAGAAGTAACTGATCAGATGAATCAGATTATAAAACGCAAGGGTAACAAATCCAGCCGAGACGCCGATCAGAATAGCAAAAAATAGCAGTCGGATATATTCATTGATTGGATTTTTTTCGATTTGAATCCGAATCGAAAACAAAAAATCGGAAATTCTCCTCGTCAAGGATTTATCTTTAGCGGTCACATCCATATCCTGTTTCTGACAATTTCAAAATATTTGAGCCAGAATAAATTATATAATGTCATTTTTTAGTTAAGTTATCGTCCGGTAACCAACCCGACGACTTTAAAAATATCTCTAATTACAAACATCGTAAAACCAAGCAAAATTAGTCTGTGCCGGGCAATCAAACAAGCCCGGAGTTCATTCGACCAGGTTCTTTTAACCAATCTTCCGAGGTCCTGAGACTGATAATTGATCCGAGGCCCAAACTTCGGAAGGCTTGGGCAATTCTCATTTAATGGGTATAAAACAATTTATTCTGCGGATGACTCAGATACTCGCATCCGGTGGCGGTCACTACGATCATTTCCTCTACTGTGGCGACGCCAAAGCCTTCAATCGGCAGACGCGGTTCAATCGTAAATACCTGACCGATTTCCAGCGGCAAATAGACTATATCGCCATAACGCTCCCAGCGCGGACCCAGCATGGCGGCGCCGTCATGGGTCGAACGACCGACCTGATGACCGAGACCGTGCTGATATTCGGGATAACCATTAGCGGTAATATAATTCCTGGCGACCTGGTCGATTTCCCAGCCCATTTTCCCCGGACGAATCGCCTCAAAGGCCAGCCGAACGGATTCCAATAAAACCGCAAAGCCGCGCCGCACCAGTTCGGGCGCGGTTTGTTCAGCGTTCTTCAGAATATACCAGGTGCGTTGGATGTCGCTGCAATATCCGTCTTTTTTTACGCCGAAATCAATATTTAAAACGTGGCCGGGCTGTATGACGCGTTCGGTCGGATCGGCATGGGCTCCGGCTGACATCGGCCCGGTAAAAACGGCCGGGCAGGAATTGACTTCCCAGGCGGTCGTAACGCCGTGATCGGCGACCATCTTCAGCATAATATCCGCAATCTCTTTTTCAGTGCGACCGGCCTTGATATGCAGGCTGACGTCAGTGTAGATTTTTTCGGTCAGAGCGATGGATTTCCTGAGAAGATCAAGCTCGGTCGCCGATTTGCGACCGCGCAGAGCCGCAATTAGTTTCTCGGAGGAAATCAGACAATTACCAAAAGGAGTATCTGCCAAATATTTTAGTAGCAGTTGGTACATCCCGTGCGTCAATCCGTCCGCCATATAATCGTTGACGGAAGTGTTGATCGCTATCCGTTTTGGTTGAATTTCATTCAACACCGCCCGGAGAGTCGCGCCGATTCCGCCTACATAAATCCGGATATCGTCGTATAATCCGGTCAGTTTGATGCGCTCCTTGTCGAGACTGCCAACAATTGCGATTGTCTTTCCTTCAGCCGTAATAATGAAAGCTGACTGCCAGGTACAGTTAGTCCCGACGATTAAATCCAGACACGGATCATTCAGGGTTTCCGTTTCCCGTACAAAAGTCAGCCACAGATCGACTCCCTGTTCCCGCAGAATTGCTACCGCCTGTCCGATTTTTTCCTTTAACATTCCATCTCCTGATTTTTCGTTATGCGCAGGGCAAATTAGACAAAACGGAAGATTTATTCCAGAAATTATTCAATCCGAGATGTTTTTCCCGACCTGAAAAAGAAAACTGGAATGGACAATCCGTGCGGTGTTCATTCCAGTTGTTTGGGGCTTTTACTGAGTGGGCAGCATCTTGCGTGAGGGTGAACCTCAACATTCGGGGTCGTGTAGTATCAAATAACAAATAAAAAGATGGCAATTATCGCGCCATTTGAATAATACATTTATTTATAAACAATTATAAAATTCGGTCGACAAAGATATGTGTGGCTTGCCGGACACATGTTTGTGTATTGGCAGCCACGCCGAGAGCCGGAATTAATTCACCGCTAAAACCTTGGATAAAAATTGCCCGGTTTTAGATTCCGGATCGGCGGCGACTTTTTCGGGAGAGCCTTCGCAAACGATATATCCGCCTTTATCGCCTCCTTCCGGTCCCAGATCAATGATATAATCCGCGGTTTTTATCACGTCAAGATTATGTTCAATGACTATGATGGTATTGCCCTGGTCGACCAGGCGGTTGAGAACTTTAAGCAGCATTTTAACATCTTCGAAATGCAGACCGGTGGTCGGTTCGTCCAGAATATAGAGCGTTTTACCGGTGCCTATTTTGCTTAGTTCTGTCGATAATTTTACCCGCTGGGCCTCACCGCCCGACAAGGTGGTCGCCTGCTGTCCGAGTTTTACATAACCCAGACCGACATCGATCAGCGTTTGCAGCTTTTTACGAATTGACGGAATATTCTGGAAAAATTCGAAGGCCTCGCTGACCAACATATCCAATACATCGGCGATGCTTTTGCCTTTGTATTTGATTTCCAGCGTATCGCGGTTGTAACGCTGCCCCTTACATTCTTCACAGGGTACGTATACATCCGGGAGAAAGTGCATTTCGATCTTCTTGATGCCGTCGCCACCGCAGGATTCGCAGCGTCCACCCTTGACATTGAAGGAAAAGCGGCCGGCATTGTATCCACGAATCTTGGATTCTTTCAAATTGGCAAACAAATCGCGGATGTGGGTAAATGTGCCGGTGTAAGTGGCCGGATTGGAACGCGGGGTTCGTCCGATTGGCGACTGGTCGATATCGATGACTTTATCGATATATTCTAGGCCTTTTATTTGCGAATATTTTAACGGAATGCGCTGAGTTCCGTAAAAATGGCGATGCAGAATCGGAAACAGGGTTTCATTAATCAGGGTACTCTTGCCCGATCCGGACACACCGGTAATGCAAATGAATTTATTCAGCGGAAACTGTACATCGATATTTTTGAGATTATTGCCGGTCGCCCCACACAGGCAGATTTGCTTACCGTTGCCAAGGCGGCGAATATTCGGGGTCGTAATTTGCCGGGCTCCCGAAAGATATTGGCCGGTCAATGACCGGGAATCCGTGCAAATTTCCGCCGGTGTCCCGGCAAAGACGATCTGCCCGCCGGTAGCGCCCGCACCCGGGCCGAGATCGATGATGTAATCGGCCGATTCAATCATTTCCTGGTCGTGCTCGACAACGATGACCGTGTTGCCATTATCGCGTAAACGTAACAGGGTTTCGATCAGGCGCCGGTTATCTCTCTGATGCAGTCCGATACTGGGTTCGTCGAGAATATACAGCACACCCATCAGCTGCGAACCGATTTGAGTTGCCAGCCGGATACGTTGGGCCTCGCCGCCCGATAAGGTATAAGCTGTTCTTTCCAGAGTCAGATATTCGACTCCGACATTGACTAAAAAGCTGATGCGCGCCCGGATTTCCTTCAGGATTTGCTGAGCAATCTGCTGTTCGGTAAGGTTGAGTTCAAGGTTATCGAAAAAATCCCTGAAGGCGGCCACAGACATCGCGCTGGTTTCGGCAATCGACAGGCCGCCGACTTTGACCGCCAGGCTTTCCGGTTTCAAACGGGTTCCGTGGCATTTCGGACAGGCACCGGTGCTCATAAATTGCTGAATCCAGGTGCGGATTCCGGCTGAAGTCGTCTGTTTATAACGCCGGCGCAGATTCGGGATTACGCCCTCGAATGGCATGCGATATTCGCCGTTGATCCGATCGGACTTCAGATTGATCGAAAAGGCCCGGCCTTCCGAACCATACAACAAGGCATCTTTGGCTTCCTGTGGTAATTTGCGGAAGGGTGTTACGAAGTCGAAATTGTATTTACGGGCCAGCCCCTTTAAAATCGCCGAGTACCAGCCGCCGCGTGGTTGCTCGCCCAGCGGAATGATTGCTCCCTGGCTGAGACTCTTTGAATCATCCGGCACAATCAGTTCGGGGTCGATTTCCATTTGAGTACCGAGACCATCGCAAGCCGGGCAGGCGCCGAACGGACTGTTAAACGAAAACAGGCGCGGCTCGAGTTCCTCGTAGCTGATTCCGCAGTCCGTACAGGCCAATTTTTCGCTGAATATTTGCTCTTTTTCCGAATTGATAATCACGATCAATAATCCGGAGCCGATTTTCAGAGCCAGCTCGACTGACTCGGTCAGACGTTCCTTGATCGTCGGATTAATTATCAGGCGGTCGACGACCACTTCAATGTTGTGTTTTTTATTTTTGTCCAATGTAAGCGGGCGTTCGATTTCGGTGATTTTGCCGTCAACCCGGATGCGTACAAAACCTTCCCGCTGAACTTCCCTGAAAACTTCTTTGTACTCGCCTTTCCGGCCGCGCACCAACGGCGCCAGGATCATGATGCGGGTATCTTCCGGCAAACCAATGATATTGTCGACGATCTGCTGAATAGTCTGGCGCTCGATGCGCTTGCCGCACTGATAACAATACGGCACTCCGATGCGGGCATACAACAGCCGCAGATAATCATAAATTTCCGTAACCGTGCCGACCGTCGAACGCGGATTACGCGACGAGGTTTTCTGTTCAATAGAAATTGCCGGTGACAATCCCTCAATCAGATCGACGTCCGGTTTTTCCATCAATCCCAGAAACTGGCGGGCATAAGCCGAGAGTGATTCCACATAACGCCGCTGACCTTCGGCGTAAATCGTATCGAAAGCCAAGGAAGACTTGCCTGAACCGGACAGACCGGTGATGACTACCAGCCGGTCGCGCGGGATTTTCACGTCGATGTTTTTCAGGTTGTGCTCGCGGGCTCCCCTGATAATTATATGTTCAATACTCATAAGATTTTCCATTTGAAATATCCAGTTAAATTATCACCGGATTTCTGTAAAAGAAAAAGTTTTCTTGTGGTTTTTCTATCGTCTTGCGGAACGATATTTCAGGAAACCGTGTTTCCGTCAGCGGAGTTTAGCACAGATGATTTTCTGATTGTCAATTTTTTCGCACTGAGTCATAAAATCATAGTACTCTTTATAGCAGGAAACCGGGATCTTCTTTTGGTTGATCTGAAAGTTGCGCTCGATTGTCAGATGATTGCCATCCGGTTGCACTACAAAGGTAAAGCGTCCGAAATCCTGAACCAATTCAGCCGAAGACGGCGCCGCTTCAACCTGGTATGTTTCCGGCAAAAAATAAGTGATTCGGCTGGTATTATTAAACGGGTTGTCATAATAAACCGAAGCGGTGCGTTTCTCAGGCTTTTCACCCCGAAAGTTGATCCGGAAATAAAATCCCGGGTCAATGAACAGCCGGTTGCGTGACAAACTCGCATAATTGGTCGCTGAACATTCAAACTTCACGATGCTGGTATCAGTAAGATATTCAAAATCAGGCAAAGTATAAGAAGTGAGCGTCAGGTTGGGTGAAAATTCTCCCAGCCAGCGGATCAGCGCCTCTTTCCGCTCGCGGTCGTCCATCGAACCCATATAATCCCGGAAATATGTATTTTCATCCCCGATAAAAGTCAGGCTCCCGGCAATCCGGGCGTTGCCGGTAACACCAATGGTAATGTCGGCCTGAAAAATACTGCGGTTGGCCTCCGGCCGGCTTTCGGGAATTGTCCTGAAAATTGTAGTGTCATCCAGGACAACCAGAGCGCTGGCGCCTTCGTCGAAATCCGGAATATTTTCCAGCATATTACTGTTAGTAGTACAATCCACCCAGAGGGTTTCGCTTTCAAGCGGTACATAAACAATCATGTGGTTAAATCGATTCATCGGAAAGTCTGCCTCAACCACCCCGTAATTCCTCACCAGGAGAATCGCCGGATAAGCCGGAATCTTATAGACTTTCAGTATCCCGGTAAGCAACGTCGCCAAATCTTTACAATCCCCATAGCGGTTTTTCAAAACGGAAGTTGACGGGTGTGGTTTCCAGCCGTAAATGCCCGGCGATACGGCATAATAATGCGTGTTTTGCTGGATAAAGCGGTAAGCCTGCCGCACTATTTCTTTCGTTGATTGAGTCGTATCAATTGCCAACGGGATCAAGTCTTTTTCATCCAGATCATTTTGTTTATGGCTTAGCCTCCGATTCCAGTCGCCCAGGCCATTCCAGGTTTCAAGATTTCCGGTAGTATTATCAACCGAAAAATTATACGGAGCAAAGCGGATACCCAGGGTATCCTGGTCTTCCGGACACATTCGGTACTCCCGTGACCAGGCCGGAATATTTGTGGCTTTCCAGAGAATCTTGTTTTCCTTTGCCACGCTGGTCGAATCAATATTTTTACCATAGCGTCGCATTTTCCAGCCAAATCCTTCCGGTACCTGTAAAGTATAACAAGCCTCTTTGACTTCAAATGAACGCTGCGGAAACCAGTTCGGCCAAAATAAAAGACTCTCTATATCCAGTTCAAAAGAACATTCAATGTAATACGGAAAAGCAGGGTAAGATAAATAGACCCCCTGATATTTGTCATCCGTATACATGTTGAATCGCGCTGAACCTTCGTAGGTCATAATATCACTTTTTTTAATCTTACGATATACTTTTCCATCCGGGGAGATAACCGCGCCCTTTAGATTTTTTACGGTAGTATATTTATCTCCGGAAAGAACGATCAGGCCCAACTCTTTACCAGCCTCATTGGCAATATAGTATTTGCAGGTTACCTTCAGACTGCCCTGGTTCGGGCCGATGACTTTAAATTCCTGCCGTTCGTAGACGATGTGGCTTTTCTCCTGACCGAAAACGGTTAGCGGAGTCTGACCCATCAGCAGCAGAATGAAGCCCGCGCCGATAATCCTTTTCATTGCGCTTTTTTCCCGAGCACAATTTGTTCCTTATCAGAGGTTACCATGCGCCCGTAAAAGTCTTTCAGGGCCTCGTAATTCCAGGAGTCATAGGTAATTTTCTTGCAGGTATGGTTTCGCATGACTTTTAGGGTTGTATCGGTTGCGGTAACTGTTCGGAAGAAATCCTGACCGACGATATAATATTTTTGAAACTGGGGTTTTTCCTCGATAATATAGCCGTCCGGGATTTTAATTTCGACCTCTTCCTGGTCGATAAACGGATAGGAATAGTCAACAGAAAAATTGCGTTTTTCCGATTTGAAAACATTTTCATTCCGGCGTTGCAGCAGGGAAGAGCTGAAAAACATCTTGCCGCCGGCCATATCGGCAAAATTCTTTACCTTGAAATTTACTGTCATCATCAAGGGTTCGTCTTTTTGATTGTTTTCAATTTTAAAAGTATCAATTTCAACGTTTTTCAAGGCGTCCAGCAGATTATTCTGAATATATTTTTTTACATCCTTGCTATCGGCAATACTTTTCTTACGGTCGATGCCCTGATACCCCTCCATCCGGATGACCGAGCCGATCCGGGCGTCGCCGACCGAATCAATCTCGACCACCGATGAACTAAAGCCTATACTCATATTTTTAGGCGGAGTCAGTTCGACAATCCGGGCTTCGCTGTCCGTTATAAGCAGTCCGCTGCCATTATTATCCCAATAAGGCAGCATATCAGCAGGACAATAAGGTTCGGCGGCATCCATAAACCGGTCGACGCTGCCAATCTGGACCTGAACGATCAGGCGGTTGAAGGATTTGATCAACGGATTGGTTGTATCGAGGCGGCCATGCCCGCGGGTGCTGATCAGCAGCGGATTGGCAGTCAGGCCGGCATTTCTGAGCAGGGCCACCAGCAATAGATTTTTTTCAGCCGGACTGCCCGATCTCTGTTCAACGATTTTTTTCGGAGGACGGATATTGTCCCCATAAAGGCCGACATACTCTGTGGTCTCAAGGCTGTCTCTGACAAAATTGTACAAGCATTCCACCTTATCAGGATAGGCGGTAAGCGAATCGATTATTTGGTTTGACAGATCGGTGAGATAGCGGGTTTTATCTAAAAATGGCTTCCAGGTGGGCTCAACCCGCTTCTTAATATCTTCCCAGGTCGAAACAAAAGTAATATTGTTGTAAGCGTCCTGGTACGTGACCAATTGAAAGTTCAGCATACACCGATAGTCTTCGAGCGTGGTTATGAACGGTTCCCGTTTTAAAGGTTCGATATCCTTCAATTCCCAGGTAAAGGACATCAATAACGTATTGGTGGACATAATCTTTTCGCCGACCGGCTGGTACCCGCGCGGTCCGTTTTTTAAAAACGAGCGGTAGTTGAATCCGGCCGGCAGGTACAGGGTAAAGCGCGATAATTGCGTGTATATGTCGCTTTGAAATTCCCAGGGATCCAGCAGGGCTAAGTGTTCCGTGGTCAGGTTATAGCTGTATTCGATCACGCAGTTGTTTTCCACTCCGGGAATCGTGAAAACCGCCGCCCGGACTCCATCTTTATCGCCTTCATAATGAATATCTTTCCTTTTCAGGGATATTTTCTTGCCATCCGGCAGAATCGTCTGAGCTTTCAGGTCAAACAAGGCATCTTTATGCCAGAAAGGAATCCGGATTTTGGCATATTCTTTCCCGGAATCCTTATATATTTTTAATCTGACATGTCGTTCCGATTTCGCATCAAAGGTTGAATTGCTGAGCGTCAGTGTTCCGATGTCAAAAATGACGACCGCCGCCTGGCTGGAATCGACCCAGAAAGATTGAGACGCCAGGATTTCTTCCGGGACATTTCCCCATTTGAATTCGTCATCGGCGGCCTGCAGGATGATCGTGAGGATTCCGATCATTATCAACATTCTTTTCAGCATTTTAACTTCCTTCCGGGTTTGGTTGGTTGTCTTGATTGTGTCTTAGGATCACTTCCAATAAATGCGCTCGTTTATTAAAACCGATTTCGAGCCTGAAATAAAAATGCTTGCGACGAACGTAATCTGAAAATATTTTTCTCCAAAATCAAGTGTTTTTTCTGCTTTTCAATCCCATTCGGGTTCATTTCTGTCTGGCATTCTTTTCCTTTCTTCAAAACTGACGGACTTCTTATATTTCCATGTTCTTTTAATCCAATAAAGGAGTTAAATGATGGCCGGACTCGACCACGAAACCCGCGCAATGATTCTCGCTACAATCGGATCGCTTAAAAACGAATTGCTGACCCACGATAAAATTCTTGACCTTGACGATAAAAGCGAATTCCCGCTGGAAATTATCCGGGAATTACTTAGTGAACGGGTCGGCCTGCAGATGGTTTTCATTCCGGAGGAATACGGCGGACTGGGCGGCGGGGCGGTGGATACTTATCATGTCTCCGTCGAGATGGCTAAGATTTGTCTGGGTGTTTCCACCGCTTTCCTGGCTATTCACCTGGGCGCCGAACCGATCTTGCTCTTCGGAACCGATGAACAGAAGCAAAAGTGGCTCGGTAAAATTATCAACGAAGCCGCGCTGGTGGCTTATGCGGTGACCGAAGCCGATGCCGGCAGTAACCTTGACGCAATCAAAACGAAAGCCGAACCCGTGACCGATGGATCCGGCAAAATCGTCGCCTATCGCCTGAGCGGCAGTAAACAATTCATCTCCAACGGCGGCTATGCCGATTTTATCACCCTGCTGGCTAAAACGCCGGAAGGCGCGACTTTCTTCATCATCGAAGGCAACGCGGAAGGTCTGAAACGTGGCAAACCCGAACACAAACATGGCATCCGCGCGGCTAACACTTCACCCTTGATTCTTGAAAATGTAGTCGTTCCGGCTGAAAATATCGTCGGTGGAATTCCCGGAGTCGGTTTGAAACAAGCTAATGAGGTATTTTCATACACGCGCTTAATGGTGGCGGCCTTTGGCCTCGGAGCCGGATTGTCGGCGATGGAAAAAGCCGTGAAATTCGCCCGGGAACGCGTCCAGTTCGGTTCGCCGCTGATTGAAAAGCAGGGATATACTCACAAATTGCTCGTACCGAATATTGTCCGGCTGAGCGCCGCTCAAGCCTATATCGAGGTTATTGCCAAACGCATCGATTCCGGCGACACCGATATTCTCGTCGAAGGCTCCATCGCCAAGTATTTTGCGACCGAAGCCGGTAACACCGCCGCGGAAGCCGCGATACAGGCGCTCGGCGGTTACGGTTATATGCACGATTACGAAGTCGAGAAAATCAAACGCGACGTACGCATCACCACGATATACGAAGGCACCAGCGAAATCCAGCAGAATATCATTTACCTGTACCGCTGGCGGACGACGATCAAAACCAAAGGCGAATTTTATCGCGGCCTGGCAAATGAGATGTGCGCGCTGTCTGCCCAAACCGGCTTTGAATCCACGGAAATTATTGCCCAGGCATTGGAATTGCTCAACGACTTGATCTTCTTCGCGCACAACAACAAACTCACCCGCCAGCAGCATGTCCAGTTCCTGCTGTCCGATATAATAACCCAAACCGAAATCGCCGTTGCACTGGCGCAGAAAACCGCCGAACATTTGCGCGATTCCGCACCCGATGCGGCTAAATTGCAATCCACATTGCGGATATTTGTAGCGGAAACCGCCCGGCTGGTCTCTAACAAAGGACTGGAAATTATCATGGGCAGCGAAAACGTAAATGACACAATTAAAAACGAATACATTGAAAAACTGCATCGCCTGGATTTAGTCGGGGCTGAACAGAATATCATTAGCGAGATGGACAAAATCTTACTTTGATTAAAATATCAACTATAACAATCCTTCGAGTCTTAGTGACTTTGTGGTAAAGAAAGAGGTGCAAATGCGACCGGTAGCAATTATCATTCGTGACGGCTGGGGTTATAATGAAAATCCCAAAGGCAATGCCGTCATGGCGGCTAAAACGCCGAATATTGATTCATACAAACGAAAATACCCCTGGACGCTCCTGAAATGCTCGGGCGAAGCCGTCGGTCTGCCGGAAGGCTACCAGGGCAGCAGCGAAGTCGGCCACCTGAATATGGGCGCCGGACGGATCGTCATCCAGGAACTGAAACGCATTGACGACGGTCTTTCGGACGGTTCGCTGTTCGAGTCGCCGAAATGGAAAAACTTAGTGGCCAGATGGAAAGCCAATAATTCGACCTTTCACCTCTTCGGGCTTTTACAGGATGAAGGCGTCCACGCCCATCAGGAACATCTTTTCAAGATGATGCGCCGGGCGCGCCAGGAATTCCCGCAAGGCCGCATTGTGGTTCATCCTTTCCTCGACGGGCGCGACACTCCACCGCGCAGCACCCTGGAATATATCGCCAAACTCAACCGCGTCCTGGCCGAAGTCGGCCATGCTCAAATCGGTACCGTCATGGGACGCTATTACGGCATGGACCGCTCCAAGAACTGGAACCTGACCGACATCGCCTATCATTGCATCGTCATGGCTGAAGGACGGAAAGCCGCGACTGCCGAAGCCGCCGTTAACGAATCATACGCTAAAGACAAAACTCCCGACAATGTCGAGATGTTCGATGAATATATTCCGCCGTATGTTATTGGCAATTATGCCGGAATGAAAGACGGCGACGTCGTCCTGCATACCAATTACCGTCAGGACCGCGCCATTCAACTGACCAAGGCCTTCGCCGACCCGGCTTATCCCGGTCATCTCAAAGCCAAACCGGTTGTTACATACGTCGGATTTACCCAATACTATGACGAATTCACGGAATACATGCTCGGCTCAATGAGCGCCGGCGGCGGCATGAACAAGCTGCTCGGCGAAGTCGTTTCGGCCGCCGGCCTGCGCCAGTTGCGGATTGCCGAAACCCAGAAATTCCGCCATGTGACTAGCTTCTTCAACGGTAAGTCCACTACGCCTTTTCCGCTGGAAGATCAGGTCGAGGTCAAAGGCCGTTTCGATCCGGCGACCTTTGCCAGTCATCCGGAAATGGAGGCTTATCAGGTTACCGACGAACTGCTGAAACGCCTTGAGAATAATCCTTACTCACTGATTGTCATCAATTATGCCAACGGCGACATGGTCGGACATACCGGAGTGTTCGATGCGGCCAGAAAAGCGGTTGAGATCGTCGATGAAAATGTCGGCAAGATTGTCAATCGCCTGCTGGAACTCGACGCCCAAATCCTGATAACCGCCGACCATGGCAACTCCGAACAAATGGTCGACTACGAAACCGGCATGGTCAAGACCAGTCATACGCTTTTCCCGGTGGAATTGATATACGTCGCGAATGATGCGGCCGGGAAGTCGCTGAAATCCGGCGGAAAGTTGGCTGACATTGCGCCGACGGCGTTACAACTGCTTGGCCTGGAAATCCCAAAGGAAATGACGGCGGACGGTTTGATATAGTTCGCGAGTTGCGGGTTTCGGGTTGCGAGTTAATAGCGCCCGGGTTCCCGTTTCCCGTTACTATTTGTGCGTTGTGGATAGACGCTTACTTAACTTTTGAAGTTTCCATGACAACCATCCTGATAGAAATTGATCTGAACCATCCGATATTTATGCAGATGAATTTGGAAAAACGCAATGAGTGAGAAAAACGAATATTTAAACCTGATGAACCGGGGCATTCACCAGCTTGTTTCCGATGCCTTTAAGGTCAGTCTCCGGAAACCGGGGTTGGCTTATTTCATAATCCGGAGTATCGTCTGGCAGAAAAAAGCTACCCGTCGGCGGCAAAAATGGGAAGAACAGGGCGTGCACGTTCCGCCATTCATGATTATCAGTGTCACGAACCGCTGTAATCTGAAGTGCAAGGGTTGTTACGCAATCGCCCATCAGCGCGGTGCCTTGGCTGAGATGGATACCGCTAAATTGATTGAAGTTATTGGAGAAGCCCGTGACCTGGGAATATCAATAATCCTTTTAGCCGGTGGCGAACCGCTGACCCGTCCGGATTTATTCGAGGTGACGGCACAGTTTCCGGAAATTATCTTCCCGGTATTTACCAATGGGCTGCTCTTAAATCCCGAAACGATCGCCAATTTTAAAAAACAGAAAAATGTTCTGCCGATCATCAGTATGGAGGGCATGCAGACCGAAACCGATGCGCGCCGTGGCAAGGGTATTTACAATCATTTGGTCAAAATCATTGAACAAATCCGGAAAACCAGTATCTTTTCCGGTATTTCATTTACGGTAACCCGCCGGAATTTTGACATTCTGACGGACGAAGAATTCATCAACCCTTTAGTGCAGGTCGGCGTGAAGCTATTCTTCTTTATTGATTATATCCCGGTGCAGCCGGGTACCGAAGAACTGGAACTCACCACCGATCAAAGCCGGCAGATTCCTATGATTGCCGAGCGGCTCCGTAAACAGCTTCCGGCGTTGTTTGTATCTTTTCCCGGGGATGAAGAACAATTTGGCGGGTGTCTTTCTTCCGGTCGCGGTTTCGTGCATATTGCCCCCGATGGCAGCCTGGAACCCTGTCCGTTTGCGCCGTATTCGGATACTAATTTGAAGGAACTTCCTCTCAAACTGGCTCTTCAATCCAACTTTCTGAAAACTATCCGTGCCAATCACCGGATGCTAAGCGAAACCAAAGGTGGCTGTGCACTCTGGGATCAACGCGAGTGGGTGCGCTCGCTTCTGGCTCCCAAACAATAGGATACGCTGATTGTGAGTAAGAGCTTCTATACAATCGGATTGTTAATCGGGTTGGTTGCATCGGGTATCGCCGCCCAGCCTGACTATTCGGCAATCGACCGGCACGCGCTCTCAGCGCCATCATCAGTTACTAATTCGATTCAAAGTCTTTCTGTCTATCTGGTCAAACCAGCGCGCTCTGACGTCGAAAAAACTCGCGCCATTTTCCGCTGGATGGCGGCTAATATCACCTATGATGTCGCCGGTTACTTGTCCGGGAAAACCGGTGATAATTCCGCCGAAGGCACTTTAAAATCCCGTAAAAGCGTTTGTGCAGGTTACGGAAATCTGTTCGAAGCCTTAGCCAGCGCGGCCGGGCTGGAGGTCGTTGTCATTTCCGGCTATGCCCGCGGTACCGGCTACATCCCGGGACAGGAAATACCCGCCGCTCCGAATCATGACTGGAATGCCGTTAAAATTGACGGCAGATGGCAACTGCTCGACGCTACCTGGGGCGCCGGACACATGGTTGGCCGGGAATACATTCATGAATTCGATGACTTCTATTTCCTGACTCCCCCGGAGCAGCTCATCTTTGACCACTTTCCCGACGATCCGAAGTGGCAATTGCTAAGCCGGCCGGTAACTAAAAAGGAATTTAACAGCCGCCCCAAGGTCTGGAGTGATTTCTTCCGTTACGGAATTGAATTTGCCGGTTATCCGGAGATCAATATCCTGGCAGACGGCGTGGCCACACTGGCCTACAATTGTCCGCCGGATATTATTTTCAGCACCGCGGTTTTACGTAATAATGTCGAACAGGATGAATCGCTGACCTTCATCGAAAAGGTCAAAGACGGCGTGCAGATTCATTGTCTCTTTCCGGAAAAAGGTTCTTACCTGCTTTATATCTTCGCCAAACACAAGAGCGACCCGGATGAATATCGCAGCGTCGCCGCCTACGCGGTCACCAATCGCACCGTACGATCTGGTCGGATTGGATTCCCGGCAACCTTCGAATCGTATGCGATGCACGACGCAGTTCTGGTTACTCCGCTGGAAAAATATCTGCCGCTGGGGCACACCGTCAACTTCCAGATTTATGTGCCCGGCGCCAGCAAGGTCGCCGTGGTTGCCGGTGATGAATGGACGCATCTCAAACAAATAGGAGATAAATTCATCGGCGAGGTTCGCATCACGCATCGCAGCGTCCAGGTCTTCGCGCTCTTTTCTGCCAATGAAAGTTATGACGGGCTGCTGGAGTACGAAGGAGTGAAATAGTGCGCGATTTACGAGTTAGCGAATTGCGGGTTCCGGGTTCACTGTTCATCATTACTTGTTAATACCGGCTTGCCGATGAGATGAACACAATCCTTACCACGAGAGTTATCCCGTGAAGAGTAATAAGAAGAACCAGTTTAAACCCAACGATATTGGAATACAGATTACTATGACGGGCAATTGGGGCACGAGAATGTTGTAGGTCCTAAGTGACAACGGGCTGCGAGTGTTTAGAAAAATCATACGGTTGTCACAACAGAACTATGATTATCCGGTTCATATTACTGAAATCGCCCTCTTGCTTGGGAACTCATAATAGGAATACAACTGAGTAATTAATCGGACCGACGATTTAATATTGCTGAATTTAACTTTTTCGTCCGTCGGTTTGTCTTAAATAGCGATTGTTTTGAGATAGTCTTTTAAGGAGTGTGTTATGTCTAAGAAATTTATGACCAAAACAAGCTTAATGATACCGGCTGTTTTGCTGGTATTGGCAGCAACGACGGAATTGTCGGCCTTGCCGCCTCGTCATGGCGGTGGCCCCGGTAGTGGTGTTCCGGGTGGCTTCCGCAATCCGGGTTGGGGGTTCCGGCCGGGTCCGGATTTCGGCTTTCGTTTCATGATCGGA
>Ga0172375_10003017_pt1 | contig 25851 bp, 26 predicted proteins | sample LakKiv1m_FD_114537 | JGI IMG/M metagenome (GOLD analysis project Ga0172375, IMG submission 114537) | Freshwater microbial communities from Kabuno Bay, South-Kivu, Congo - kab_092012_11.1m | ecosystem: Environmental > Aquatic > Freshwater > Lake | place: Democratic Republic of the Congo...
AATAAGGCGTTTGTAATGTAATATTATGTGAATATATCATGGCATTATTATAATTACAATATCAATTTATCGCTTACGACTTGTAATGATGCCTTTAATCTCTTAAGTCAATGACATTGGGGTCAGGGGGGATTTGGGTTCTTAAAGTATGGCTCACTTCGGAAAAAACTATTGAGGCTCTTGCAAAAGGGATTTTTTTGTCACCCTGAGCCAAGCGAAGGGTCTCAAGCATTTAGAAATAAGAGATTCTTCGTTGCCCTCAGAATGACCGACGTGGTCTTTACTGACTTTTGCAATAGCCCCTATTGGCAATCGCTATAAATAGATACAAAGTATTATCCCCCCCTACCACCTCCCCCAGGGGAGGGGGAATCTTACGAACAAGGCTTATTGAAGATACTCCTGAAACCCGATACTAGAAGGTTGATTAAGGGAACCTTATTGGATTTCGGGGGATTCCCCCTTTCTGGCCAAGGTGGGCTTAGAACGCCTCCGGTCCCTGCCAGGGGCGGACCAGCTCCTCCCACTTATCCTGGGCCTTGAGGAGCAGGTCGCAGACCTCCCGTACCGCCCCCTTGCCTCCCGGCAGGGTGGTGACCCAGTGGGCTGCGGCCCTGACCTCCGGCGCCGCGTCCGCCACCGCCACCGCCAGCCCCACCCGGTGAAACAGGGGCAAATCCACCAGCTCATCCCCCACCGCCGCCGCCTCCGCCGCAGTCAGATTCAGGGCCGCCAGGAGTTGTTCCAGGATGGCCGCCTTGTCCCGAACGCCCTCAAAGAAGCGCGTGACCTCCAGTTCCCGGGCCCGGTGAAACGCCGCGTCGGATCGGCGGCCGCTCACCAGGGCCACCTCGATCCCACCCCGCTGGGCCATCTTGATGCCGTGGCCGTCCCGGACATTAAAGACCTTGAGGGTCTCCCCCTTGGCGTCGAAATAGAGGCTGCCGTCGGTGAGGACCCCGTCAATATCCAGGATCAGCAGGCGGATGCGGCGGGCGCGGTCCCAGAAGTCTTCCGGGTAGGTTTTATCGTTTACAACCATTGCTTCTCATGTCTCCCGGATCAGCCGGTGCAAGGCCTGAAGCTGGCGCCACAGGGGCAGGACCTGGGCCAGGGGCAGGGAATTGGGGCCGTCGCATAAGGCCCGTTCCGGATCTGGATGGACCTCCATGAACAGGGCGTCCACCCCCACCGCCACCCCGGCCCGGGCCAGGGCCGGGATGAACTCCCGCTGGCCGCCGGAGCAGGTCCCCTGGCCCCCGGGCAACTGGACGCTGTGGGTTACGTCCAGGACCACCGGACAGCCCAGGCGCCGCAGAATCGGGAGGCTGCGGAAATCCACCACCAGGTTGTTGTAGCCGAACATGGCCCCCCGCTCGGTCAGCAGCACCTTGCGGTTGCCGGTGGAAAAGGCCTTGTCCACCGCCTGGCCCATGTCCCAGGGGGCCATGAACTGGCCTTTCTTGATATTCACCGCCTTACCGGTGGCGGCCGCAGCCACCACCAGGTCGGTCTGGCGGCAGAGAAAGGCCGGAATCTGTAAGACATCCAGGACCCGGGCGGCGGGTTCCACCTCCGCCGCCTGGTGCACGTCGGAGAGAACCGGCAGGCCCGTTTCTTCTTTGACCCGGGCCAAAATTTCCAGGCCTTGAGCCAGACCCGGCCCCCGGAAGGAGGTGAGGGAGGTGCGGTTGGCCTTGTCGTAGGAGGCCTTGAAAATCAGGGGCAGGCCCAGCTCGGCGGCGTAGCCCTTCAGGGCGCGGGCGATCTCCAGGGTCAGGCCGGCGGACTCGATGACGCAGGGCCCGGCGATCATGACCAGGTCGCGCCCCCCTATCCAGAAATCTGCAATGGGTATTTGGGCGGCCGATGCTTTCATGGGGCATTATTCCCATTCATAAAAGTATCCGGGGTTGTTCAGCGCCTCGGCGCCCTCGGGTTTCAGGACCACCATGTCCTCCAGGCGGACGCCGCCCCAGCCCTCCAGATAGACGCCGGGCTCCACCGTCACCACGCACCCGGCCGGCAGCAGGCCTCTCCGGGCCTCGGCGGGGCTCAGGCTGGGGGCCTCGTGCACCGCCAGCCCCACCCCATGGCCCAGGGAGTGGCCGAAGGCCTCGCCATAGCCGGCCGCGGCGATCACCTCCCGGGCCAGGGCGTCCCCCGCCAGGCTGTCCATGCCGGCCTTGAGTCCGGCCTCGGCCCGGGCCTGGGCCCGGCGCACCAAAGAATAGATTTTCCGGAACTGCTCATCCGGCGGCCCGATAATGAAGGTGCGGGTCATGTCGGAGCAGTAGCCGTCCAGCCGGGCCCCCATGTCAATGATGATGGGTTCCCCGGCCTTCAGGCGATAATCCCCGGGGTGGTGATGGGGACGGGCGCTGTTGGGCCCGGCCGCCACGATGGGGGGAAAGGCCAGGCCGTCGGCCCCCCCTTCCCGGAGGCGTTTTTCGACCTCCCAGGCCACCTGGCGCTCGGTGAGACCCGGGGCGAGCTGGCGTTCGACCCGGCGCATCTCGGTTTCGGTCAGGGTCAGGGCCCGGCGCATGATGCCCAGTTCGGCCTCGGTCTTCTGCTGCCGCAGGCCTTCCACCAGCCCCTCCAAGGGCTGCCAGGCCACCTCCAGGCCCGCGTCGGCCACGGCCCGAGTCAGGCGCTGATATTGCAGGCAGGTGAGATGGGCCGCCTCAAACCCCAGGCGCTGCACCTTAAGGTTTTTGAGGAGTTCCCCCAGGGTTCCCCCCAGGTCGACCTGGTAGATCATGACCTCAAAGTCCCGGACTTCCTGCCTCGCCCAGGACCGGTAGCGGAAATCCGTCAGGAGCAGGGCCGCGGCGGGGCTGATCAGCAACATGCCCGACTCGGGGTCGGCCGCGGTAAACCCGCTCAGATAGCGGCGGTTCTCGGGACCGGCCACCAGGAAGGCGTCAACCTCCCGGGCGGGCAGCAGTTCCCGGACCGCAGCCAGACGGAGGCCAAAAGGAGTATCTGTCATAAGGTATAATTCTGGGAGAACAGGGCGGGAAAAGCAAGGAGAAAACCAGCCCCCGGCGGGCCTGGCATCCTCCAGTATGACGTTCTGTAAATAATATGGCAGGAATGCAAGGGAAAACCCCGGCATCCGGATTAGCAAAGTCCCCCTTTGGAAAAGGGGGGAACAAGCGCGGTTTTTCATGGTAAAAGCGCAAGGTTTTTGGGTAATGCGGTTGATAATTTATCATAATCTGGTAACATTTAAAATTTAATGAATAGGCGGGCCTCCGGCCCCGGGAGGCAGCGATCCCCGGGCCGGAACCGGCCCGCCCCGGAGTTGGAACGACACCTTGATCAAACTGGTAGCCTTTGATTGCGATGGGGTCCTGTTCGATTCCCGGCCGGCCAACATCGCCTTCTACAATGCCATTCTGGCGCACTTCGGCCGGCCCCCCCTGAACCCCCAGGCGGTGGACTTTGTCCACAGCCATACCGTGGGGGAATCCCTGGAGCATCTCTTCCCGGACTATGCCGACCTGGAGACGGTCCTGAAGTTCACCCGGAACTTCGACTACGGCCCCTTTATCGCCATGATGGTGGAGGAACCGTTTCTCCGGGAGTTTCTCAGGTTCCTGCGCCCTGCCTGTCATACGGCCCTGGCCACCAATCGCACCGTCACCACCCGAGCCGTTCTCCAATACCACGGGCTGACCGACGACTTCGACCTGGTGGTGTCGGCCCAGGACGTCAGCCGCCCCAAACCCCACCCGGAATCGTTTGTCCGCATCCTGGAGCACTTCAGCCTGTCTCCCCATGATGCCGTTTATATCGGGGATTCCCGGGTGGATGAGGAATTCGCCGCCAATGCCGGGGTATCGTTCGTGGCCTACCGCAATCCCGGATTGGTGGCGGACTATTACCTGGATTCGTTCGCCGCCGGCCCGGACCTGATTCGCAGTCTGGCCCGCGCCGACATCCTGTGAGTCAAGGAGAAAGCCATGCAGCAATACCAGTGCCAGGTCTGTGGTTATATCTACGATCCTGCCCAGGGCGACCCGGATAACCACGTCCCCCCCAACACCCCTTTTGATAAATTGCCCCCGGATTGGGTCTGTCCCATCTGCGGCGCGGCCCAGGACCAATTCAGTCCGGTGGCATAAGACCCCGGCGTGGGTGCGGGCCGCCGGTCCCGGACGGTCCCGTTGAAAAGCCCCATTATGCTATCCATGACCCCAAAAATCTCTGGCGCCGGATCCGGTCCCCCAAAGAAGCCTTTCTGGCGGGAATATGGGGAAGCCTTGTTCATCGCCCTGGTCCTGGCCCTGGTGATCCGGGCCTTCTTAGTGCAGGCCTTCTCCATTCCCTCCGGCTCCATGCAACCGACTTTGCTGATCGGCGATTACCTGCTGGTGAACAAGTTCAGCTACGGCATCCGCAACCCCTTGACCAACCGGGTGTGGATTTCCACCGGCGCGCCCCAGCGGGGGGATGTGGCGGTCTTCATCTTTCCCCAGGACCGCTCCAAGGACTACATCAAACGGGTCATCGGCCTGCCCGGCGACCGCATCCAGATCATCAACAAGCAGGTCCAAATCAACGGCAAGCCGGTCAAGACCCCCGAGGCGGTCTATGATGATCCGGTGGTTGTTCCGCCTCCCCGGGGACCCACCGACTCGAGCCGGGACAACCTGGGGCCGGTGGTGGTGCCGGCCGATTCGTATTTCGTCATGGGGGACAACCGGGATCACAGCTATGACAGCCGGTTTTGGGGCTTTGTGCCCATGGATAACTTCCTGGGCAAGGCCTTCATCATCTATTTTTCCTGGCAGGGACCTCCCAACGAGCCCATTTATGTGGCCTTTCTGGGGGGACTGAAGGGGCTCCTTTACCAGTTCTCCTGGAGCAGCAAAGACTTTCGGATAAGATGGAACCGCATCGGTAGGGTTATTCACTAGGGTGGCTCGAGCACTCCTCCCCGCCGTACTGCTTTTGATCACCACGTTGGCGCTGGCCCTGGGTGGCTGCGACCGGGCCCGGGGTCCCATCATCGTCTTCGGTTCTCCGGATTCCCCCCGGCTGCGCCGGGCGGTGGCCGCCTTCCAGGCCCGGCTGGGGGCGGGGCCGGTGGAGGTGGTCCTGGCGCCGGAGTTCGGGCCCCAGGGGCGGGAAACCCTGCGCCGCCTGCGGCAGGCAAACCCCCGGCTCCTGGTGGTCCTGGGCGCCCCGGCCCTCATGCTGGCGGCCCCCATGGTGAAACAAATTCCGGTGGTCTTCGGGATGGTGGCTGACCCGTATTTCACCGGCGCCGCCTATGAGCCGGCGCGCCCGGACCTCCACCAGGAGAATATCACCGGCATTGCCTCCCCGGCGCCCCTGGGCCCGGCGCTGCAACACGGCGTCAGCCTTTTAGGGCCGGGGGCCTGGGGTTTCCTCTATGACCCCACCGATGGAGTGGCGCTGGACCTGGCCCGGCGCTTCGAGACCGAGGCCCCCCGCTTCGGGGTCCAGCCCTTGACCGAAGCCAGCGCCGGGGCCGCCACTGACGGCCCGGGCCTGGAGCGCCTCCTGAACCGGGGGGCCCGGGTGCTCTATCTGCCCCCGGCCGCCAGCGCGGCCCGCTACGCCCCCCTGGTGCTGGAGATGGGCCGCCGGCTGAAAGTCCGGGTGGTGAGCGGCTTCCCCGAAGGCTCTCATGAAGGCGCGGTCTTGTGGGTGGTCCTGGACTACCCTAAGCTGGGAGAGGAGATTGCGGACCTGGCCCGGCGGGTCCTGGCGGGGGAGCGGCCCCGGACCATCCCCCTGGCGGAAAAAACCCCGCTGAAAGTGGAAGTCGACGACACCCTGGCCCGGAAATGGAGCGGCTATCCGCCGGGGATCTATGAAGGGGAAAAAATGGAAAAGGCAAAATGAATTGAAATCCGATGGTTTTTCCCCGTTCCCAAGCCGAGCTTAGCAATAAGCGGTAAAGAAGACCTGAACGGGCGCCATGCCCGCCAGTAACGGTTCGCAGGGTGCACCTTAGGATGGCTCTATTGCAGAGCTCTTTTTAACCATGTGCCTGGCGCCATTTTCCTTGTAGGGGCGGGGTCTCCCCGCCCTGAAATCGGCTCCTTACAGCGGGGCGGGGAGACCTTGCATTTACGATACCATTATTCTGCATAACGTTATGGTAACTATCTTTGAGCAACGAAAACGAACCAGGCTCAAGGAATATGATTATTCCACTGAGAGGGCATATTTTATAACTATTTGCACCCAAGGGAAGCAATGCTTATTTGGCCATATATCAGACGGTGGGATGCGACAGAGTGAGTTTGGCAGAATCGTGCATTTTTGTTGGCAGGAGCTGGATCCGCAATATCCGGCAATACAGTTAGACTGTTTCACGGTCATGCCCAACCTTGTGCATGGCGTCATTTTCCTTGTAGGGACAGGGTCTCCCCGCCCTGACATTCCATCCCGGCAGTTGGGCGGGGAAACCCCGCCCCTACAAAACCAGCCGTCATTATCCCAAATAATAGGTTATTTCAAGTATCAATCAACTAAGAAGCTCAATGCCTTACGAGCCACACCTGGGGCAAAGGTATGGCAACGCAGCTTTTATGATCAGGTGATCCGTGCCGATGAGTCCCTAAATCGCATCCGAGAATATGTCGCCACCAACCCCAGCCGCTGGCACTTGGATCGGGAGAATCCTGCGTCTCATGGAAAAGATGATTTTGACGATTGGTTGGCTACGGTTAACACGTTGCCTCCCAACAAGCTAACCTTCTGATATTAAACCCGGCAGGAGGAAATATATGACCCCGCCCCGAAACTTCGATCCCGCCGCCTGGCAGCCCGAAATCGCCCTGGAGCGCTTTACCCTGGCCAACGGCCTCACCCTGTTCGCGCTCCCGGATCACCGCTTGCCCATCGTCTCCCTGCAGATCCACTACCGGGTGGGGTCCCGCCACGAGCTGCCGGGCATCACCGGCATTTCCCACCTCTTCGAGCACCTGATGTTCCGGGGCACCGAGACCCTGGGACCCGAGGAGTTCTCCCGCATCCTCCAGGCCAAGGGCGGCGAGATCAACGCCTTCACCACCCGGGACCACACCTCCTACTTTGAAAACCTGCCCGCCGAACACCTGGAACTGGGCCTGAAGTTGGAGGCCGACCGCCTGCTCCACCTGAAGCTGGACGACGACGCCTTTCAGCCGGAGCGCCAGGTGGTCATCAGTGAACGGAAACTGCGCTCGGTTGACAGCCCCTTCGGGCTGCTGGAAGAGCAACTGTTCGCCCTGGCTTACACCCAGCACCCCTACAATTGGCCGGTGGTGGGCTGGAGCCAGGACCTGCGCCGCCTGACCCTGGAGGATTGCCTGGCTTACTACCGCAGCCATTATCATCCGGGGAACATCACCGTGGTCATCGCGGGGGACGTGGAGCCGGGTCGGGCCCGGGACCTGGTGGAAAAATACTTCGGCGGAATTCCCGCCCCGGCGGCGGCCCCGGAGCCCGTGGTGACCGAGCCCCCCCAGCGGGGTGAGCGCCGGGCTGTCCTCAAAAAGGTCTCCCAGGTGGAGGCCTTGTTCGCAGCGTTTCATATCGTGGGCCTGGATCACCCGGACCTCTATCCCTTGAACCTGCTGGCCGTCATCCTGTCCGGCGGCAAGGCTTCCCGGTTCCACCAGGAGTTCGTCCGGCCCGGCAAGGCCGTGGCCCTGGAGGTGGAACTGGCCCCCCTGCCCTTCTCGGCCCAGGACCCGGACCTCCTGGTGATCGCGGCGGTGGCGGCCCCGGGTCAATCCCTGCCGGAATTGGAACAGGAACTCTGGGCCGCCCTGGACCGGCTCCACCAGAATGGCGTGACCCCGGCGGAACTGGCCCGGGCCAAAAAACTGCTGCGCTCCCAGGCAGTGCGCTCTCTGGCCCACAATTTTTTCCGGGGGCTCCTGGTGGGCCTGTTTCATCTGAAGACCGGGGAAGCGGCCCTGGCCAACCGGATACTCAGCTCCCTGGAGGCGGTCACCCCGGACGACATCGTGCGGGTGGCCCGGACCTACCTCAGAAAAGACAACCGCAGCGTGGCGGTGCTCAAGCCGGTCACCCCGGAGGAAAGTGAGACCCTGGGGCCGTTGGAGTAAGCCGTGCGCCGGGTGGGCCGCGCCCACCCTTTAAATTCATGGAAGAGGGTATCCAAAAAAACCGCATGTCCACCGCATCCATTTACCGAAGTGACCGGGGCAAAGCCGAAGTCATGGCCCTTTATGAGAAAAAGCTGGCCAATCTGGCCATCGCAACTCAGAGTCGAGTGCTGGAAACCCGCTTCGGCCAAACCCATGTGCTGGCCGCCGGCCCCCCCGAGGCCCCGCCGGTGATGGTCCTGACCGGCATCAGCACCGGGGCGCCTCGCCTCCTGGAATGGCTCCGGCCCCTGAGCCGGGATTACCGGCTGTACGCCCCGGACCCCATCGGCCTGCCGGGCCGCAGCGTCGAGACCCCGTTGCCGCCCCAGGATCACAATTATGGCAAATGGATGGTGGACGTCCTTGACGGTCTCGGCCTGGAACGACTTCCTTTTATTGGGGTCTCCTTCGGAGGCGGCATTCTGTTGGATACCGCCGCCTATGCCCCGGAGCGCATTTCCCGGGCGGCGTTGATGGTGCCCGCCGGCCTCACCCGGGTGCCGTTCTTCCACGCGGCCGTCAAGTTTTTCCTCCCTTGCCTGCTGTACCGGTATTTTCCCAGCCGGAAGCGCCTGCTGGACACGGTCCAGCCTTTGATGGGGCAGCCGGATGATTATGCCCTGCAGGTGTTCGACGCCACCCTGCGCCACGTCAAATTAACCCTGGCCCCGCCGGGACCTTTCGCTAAAGAGCTCCTGGCCGGGTTCAAGGTCCCCACTTTGTTGTTTCTGGCCAAAGCGGATATCTTTATTCCGGTGGAGCCTGCCCTGCGCCGGGCCCGGGAACTGCTCCCGGGCCTCACGGCGGTGGAAGTGTTCGAGGGGCCTCACATTCCCTCGGAGTCCACCTGGCGAGACCGCGCCGAACGGATCAGGGTGTTCTTTCATGAAACCCAGTAAAATAAGGAAGGTGTCATGACAGATTTTCTTCCCGAGATTCATCAGGCCGACCTGCCCGGCGGCATGCGGCTGTTGGGGGTGGAGTACGACCGGGCCCCCTGGCTGAGCCTCACGTTCATGGCCAAGCGGGGCGCCGAAACCGACCCTCCGGACAAGCCCGGGGTGGCCGATTGGGCCGCAGAGCTGCTCACCCTGGGTACCGCCCGGCGCTCCCAGTTGCAGCTGGCCGAGGACATCGAATCCCGGGGCGCGGCCCTCAACGCCCGGGCCGGCTGGGACGCCACCCTCATCAACCTGGAGGGGCTGGCCGAGGATTTTCCGGAATTGATGGCCATCCTGGCGGAGGTGGTCCAGACCCCGGGCTTCCCCGAAGACGAATTTCCCCTCCTGAAGGAGCGGCGCCGGGCCGAACTGGTGCACCAGAAGGACGATCCCCGGGAAACGGCTAATGTCCGCTTTCTGCGCCTGTTTTTCGGGGATTCGCCTTACGGCCATGCGGTGGCGGGAGACCTCCAGCGCCTGGACCATCTCCATCTCCCCGATCTGCAGGACTATTACCGGCGGGAGTTCACCCCGGCCACGTCCACCCTGGTGGCGGTGGGCATGGTGGCCTTTGAACGGGTCCAGGAGGAGGCGGCCCGCCGGTGGGGTTCCTGGGCGGGGGGCGGCCCGGCCAGCCCGCCGTACGATGCGACGCCGGAGCGGCTCTGCGCCCCCGGCGTCTATCTGCTGGACCGGCCCGACCTGACCCAGAGCGAAATCCGGGTGGGGCACCTGGGGCTGCCCCGGACCCATGCCGATTATTTTCCCCTGAAGCTGGTGAACTACATCCTGGGGGAGGGCGGCTTTTCCTCCCGCCTCATGGCCCGCATCCGCTCGGACCTGGGCTTTACCTACGGCATCCGCAGCAGTTTTTCCTTCCGCCGCGCCCCGGGGCCTTTCATCGTGTCGACTTTTACCCCGGCCAAGAACACCGCCCCGGTGGTTAAAGAAATCCGGTCGGTGATCACCGAGGTGCATCAGCGGGGGGTCCTGGCCCAGGAACTGGCGGAAGCCCAGAGCTATTGCGTGGGCCATTTCCCCCTGGGGCTGGAGACCTCCCGGGGCCTGGCCCGGCAGGTCATGAACATTGATCTCTATGACCTGGGAACGGATTATTTAAAGAACTATTGTGAACAAATACGCGGCGTCACCCTAAAAGCTGCGGCCCGGGCGGCCCAAAACCATCTGCACCCCGACCGGCTGGTGACCCTGGTCATGGGCCCGGCCGCGGTCTGCGCCGACGCCTTACGTCACCTGGGGCCGGTGGAAATCCTTGACGAAATTTAGGCTACCAATTTTTTAGTTGACAAATCCCTTACAATATTATGAGATAGAAATGATTTTGTGAAAAAAAGGATAAGCCCTTTGGGGACCATAAACTGAGGGAGGAGAGTTTCATGCACAAAACCCCGTTATTGGATCAACTGGAATCCGGTCCATATCCCAGCTTCGTCAAGGACTTGAAGCGGATGGCTGCAAAGAAAACCCAGATCAACGACCTGCTGGGACAGTTGGAGCGGTCTTATAAAGACAAAATCACCCACTGGAAGCACGGCGGCATTGTCGGGGTGCTGGGATACGGCTCCGGCATCATCGGGCGGTATTCCGACCTCCCGGATGAATTTCCCGGCCTGGAGCACTTCCACACCATGCGGATCAACCAGCCGTCCGGGTGGTTTTACACCACCGCGGCGCTACGGGAGGTTTGCGACATTTGGGACCAATACGGCAGCGGCGTGTTGAACATGCACGGGGCCACGGGCGACTTGGTCCTCCTGGGCACCACGACGGACATGCTGGAACCTTGCTTCCAGGCCCTGGCCCACAAGGGCTGGGACATCGGCGGCTCCGGCTCCGCCATGCGCAGCCCCTCCTGCTGTGTGGGGCCCGCCCGCTGTGAATGGTCCTGTTACGATACCCTGGAGGCCTGCTATAACATAACCCAGGAGTATCAGTTCGAGCTGCACCGGCCGTCTTTTCCTTATAAATTCAAGTTCAAATTCTCCGGCTGCCCCAATGACTGCGTAGCCGCCACCGCCCGGGCCGACTGTTCCGTCGTCGGCGTCTGGAAAGACGACATCCGCATCGACCAGGCCGCGGTCAAGGCTTATGCCGGGGGCGAACTCAAACCCCGAGGAGGCGGCGCCCCGTACAAAAAATTAGACACCCAGGCCGACGTGGTGGCTCTCTGCCCCACCGGCTGCATGAGCTTTGATGGCAAAACCCTGAAGATCGACAACAAGAACTGCAATCACTGCATGCACTGCATTAACCTGATGCCCCAGGCCCTGCGTCCCGGCACCGAAGTGGGCGCCACCATCTTGCTCGGCTCCCACGCCCCCATCCTGGAAGGGGCCCAGATGAGCTGGGTCATCGTGCCTTTCATGGAGATGGTGAAACCTTTTGATGGATTGAAGGAACTCGCCGGCAATATCATGGAATGGTGGGCAGAAAACGGCAAGAACCGGGAGCGGGTGGGCGAACTCATCCTGCGCCTGGGCATGCGGGGTTTCCTGGAGGCCATAGGTCTGCCGCCGGTGCCCCAGAGCGTCAAGACCCCCCGGGCCAATCCCTTCTTCTTCTGGCATCAGGCGGATTTCGACGCCGAAGCCGCGGGCCGGAAATACATCAAGGCTTAACAAGAACTATCTACTATTGACTTATATAAGGCAGAAAGCCAATCACGTTAGGAGGAAAGAGAACCATGGCTGAAACTGAACGTATTACTGATATTGGGCCTCCACATTACGGAAAATTTTTGCCGCCGGTCATCAAAGAAAATTACGGCAAGTGGAAATATCATGAAATCCTGGAACCCGGGGTTTTGCGGCATGTGGCGGAAAAAGGCGCCGAGCTCTTTTCGGTGCGCATCGCGTCACCCCGGATTTTGACCACTCTTCAGGCCCGGGACCTGTGCGATATTGCTGACAAGTACTGCGGCGGCTATCTGCGCGCCACCAGCCGCCACAACTTTGAGTTTCTGGTATCCGACAAATCCAAATTGGAGCCTTTGAAGGCCGAGTTGGCCAAGCGCGGTATCCCCAAAGGCGGCACCGGCCATTGCATCACCAATATCGTCCACACCCAGGGCTGGATTCACTGCCACACCCCGGCTATTGACGCCTCCGGAGTGGTGAAGGCCGTCATGGACGATCTGTTTGAATACTTCGGCAGCCATCAACTGCCCGCCCAGGTGCGCATCTCCCTGGCCTGCTGCCTCAACATGTGCGGCGCGGTGCATTGCTCCGACATCGCTATCCTGGGCATCCACCGCACGGCGCCCCACATCTTCCACGACAAGCTGCGCCATATGTGCGAGATTCCCACTACCATCGCCAGCTGCCCCACCGGCGCCATCCGGCCTCATCCGGACAAGAGCATCAAAAGCGTGGTGGTCAATGAAGAGCGCTGCATGTACTGCGGCAACTGCTTCACCATGTGCGCGGCCATGCCGCTGTTTAACCCGGAGAAGGGCGGCGTCGCCCTGTTGGTGGGCGGCAAGGTCTCTAACGCCAAGAGCCCGCCCATGTTCTCCCGCCTGGGAGTGCCGTATCTGCCCAACAACCCGCCCCGCTGGCCGGAGACCGTGGTTGCCATCCGCAAGATTGTCACCAAGTACGCCGAAGGCGCCAACAAGTATGAGCGGGTGGGTGAGTGGATCGTCCGCATCGGTTGGGAAAAGTTCTTTGAAATTTGCGACATTCCCTTCACCTTTCAGCATATTGACGACTATAAGTGGGCCTATGACACCTATAGGACGTCGATGCATTTTAAATTCTAAGCAGGTGAATTAAATGGCGCTATCTAAAAAAGATTTGTGCAATTTCATCTTCGACATGGTGGCCAAGGCCCAGGGCAAAAAAAACCTGAAGGCCATGGACGTGCAAAGGGCCGTGCTCAAAGAGCATCCTGATCAGCCTAAGAACGACATCAAGTTCGCCATCAAGGAACTCATTGACAGCGGCCGGTGCGTCTACACCTATTTTGGGGGCAGCTACATCGAAATCCCCCATGAAGAAGGCGCCGCCAAGAAACTCTGATGTCTCGGCCCTGTCCCCGACTGCTGCTGGCGGCTCTCCGGGGCGGGGCCGGCAAGACCACCTTGACGTTAGGACTCCTGGCCGCCTGGCGGGACCAGGGACGGCGGTTGGTGCCCTTTAAAAAGGGCCCCGACTATATCGACCCGGCCTGGCACTGCCTGGCGGCGGGAACCCCCAGCCATAATCTGGACCCCTTCCTCATGGAGGGGGACCAGATTTTGGCCTCGGTGGCCCGCCATGCCGCAGAAGCGGATGCCCTCCTGATCGAAGGCAACCGCGGCCTCTACGACGGCCTGGACGCCCAGGGCACTTCGAGCACCGCGGAGTTGGCCAAATTTTTGGCCACCCCGGTGATCCTGGTGGTGGATTGCACCATGCGCACCCGCACCACCGCCGCCCTGGTCCTCGGATGCCAGCACTTCGACCCCCAGGTCCCCATCCGGGGCGTAATCCTCAACCAGATCGCCCGTCCCCGCCACGAAGCCATCATCCGCCAGGCCATCGAGACCTATTGCGGCATCCCGGTGCTGGGCGCCATCCCCCGCCTCAAGTGCGACGTCTTTCCCGAACGCCACATGGGATTGGTGCCCCCCCAGGAGCACGCCACCGCCCTCCGGGCCGTGACCACCGCCCGGGACCTGGCCCGGAGATACTTAGACCTGGAAGGCCTCTGGCAGGTGGCCGCCCAGGCCCCGCCCTTGCCGGCCGTCCCCGACCGGTGGACGCCCCCGGCGCCAACGGCCCCCCGGGTGACCATCGGGATTATCCGGGACTCCGCCTTCCAGTTTTATTACCCGGAAAATTTGGAGGCCCTGGAACGCGAGGGCGCGGCGCTCTTGGAGCTGAGCGCCCTGGAGGACCCGGTCCTCCCCACCCATCTGGACGCCCTCTATATCGGCGGCGGCTTTCCCGAGACCCATGCCCGGGCCCTGGCCGATAACCTGAGCCTGCGCCACTCGGTGAAGGCCGCGGCCCAGGCCGGTCTGCCCATCTATGCCGAGTGCGGCGGGCTCATGTACCTGGGGGAGCATATTCAAATCCACGGGGAAAAATTCCCCATGGTGGGCCTGTTTCCCTATGACTTCGTCATGGGCAAGAAACCCCAGGGGCATGGCTACACCATCCTGGAAGTGGTGGGGGATAACCCCTATTTCCCCCAGGGGACCGTGCTAAAGGGGCACGAATTTCACTATTCCCAGATAGTTCCCGATCCGGGTCCCGAGGTTCCCATGGCCTTCAGGGTCAGCCGGGGCGCGGGTATCGGCGGGCAGCGGGAAGGCCTCCTCTATCAGAACGTCCTGGCCACTTACACCCATCTGCACGCCCTGGGGTGCCCCCAGTGGGCCGCAACGGTGGTGCGTCGCGCCCGGGAGTACCGCAGCGACGCGGACCTGGATGAAAACGCCCCCCGCCCGGCATACGAAGTCCCGGAACCGGTCCGCCTCTGAGCCGGTTGTCGGTTTCCGGCCAAGATCCGGTCCGGCGCCGCCTCTCCGCACCTCTATTCAACATATTGCCATCAGAAAAAACTTGCCAATCGTTTCCCCCCGAGACCATATCTGATATATTTTGACGAATGGTGTAAACTTAAGGAGGTAACACAATAATGGCTTGGCGGGTTGAAGTTGACGAAGACAAATGCGTCGGCGACGAAGAGTGCGTTAATGTCTGTCCGGTGGGGGTTTTCGAGATACAGAACGAGAAGGCCGTCCCGGTGAACGAAGAGGAATGCCTGGGTTGCGAGAGCTGTATTGAGGTCTGCACCACGGGCGCGATAACGGTAACAGAAGTGTAAAAGTCGCTGGCGCCAAAAGGCCAGGGGAGGCGGGACTCTGGTCCCCCTCCCCTTTTTGCCTCCTACCCTATGCGCCGGGGTTGCCCGAAGACGGCCCTGCCGCGGGTGTCATTTTGCCAACCGGTTTCAGATCTCGCAGATAGTTTCCTCTTTGCAGGACTGGCACTGCTTCAGGTTTTCCAGTTCCTCCGGGTCGGCCGGGCGCACCTCCAGGACCCGCACCTGATACCGCAGGTCATGGCCGGCAAAGGGATGGTTCATATCCAGGATCACGGTGTCCGCCGTGACTTCCTTGATGCGCAGGGGATATTCCGGCGGAAACGGCAGGATAGCGGGGAGCACCTGCTGGCCCGGCTTGAGCTCCATGCCCGGGGGAAACACCTTGTGGCTCCACCTCTGGACAAAGTCGGGGTCGTAGGTCCCGAAGGCCTCGGCTGCGGGCACCACGAACTCCAGGGACTCGTGCTCCCGGAGCCCCCAGAGCCGGCGCTCCAGGCCAGGCAGGACTTCTTGGTGCCCCGCCATAAAGGTGAGGAGGGCCGGCGTTTCCGGGGTGCCCCGGACTTGTTCCCCCGAATCCAGCCACATGCGGTACTCCAGGGTAACGTGATTATCTTTGGCGATCACGGACATAGTGGTTTTACCTTTAACCTGATGATATAATCTTATACTATATCTGAATCCCCATCGTTCCGTAACCCTTTGACGGTAAAATGATCCGCAAGGCTAAAATTCAGGAGGTCCCGGAAATCCGCCGCTTCCTGACGGAATTCGCCAAGGAGGGGGGCATCCTGCCCCGGACTTTGGCCGATCTCTACGGTCAGCTCCGGGATTACTTCGTGTACCGGAAAGAGCCAGGCCCCCTCCTGGGGGTCGCCGCCCTCCACATCACCTGGGCCGGCCTGGCGGAAATCCGCTCCGTGGCGGTGATGCCCAGCCACCGCGGCCGGGGGATCGCCTCCGCCCTGATGAGGACCTGCCTGGAGGAGGCCCGGAGCATCGGACTGAGCGAAATCTTCCTCCTGACCCTGTATCCGGAATTTTTCCGGCGCTTCGGCTTCCGGGTGGTCTCCCGGGAGGACCTGCTGCCCATTGTCTGGGCCGACTGCGTCAACTGCGTCAAGTTTCCGGACTGCGACGAGATTCCCATGCTCCTGGACCTGACGACCCCCCACCACCAGGATTAACTTGACAGTCAGCCACCGGTGGGTTATTTTTTTAATCGACCCTGGGTTTCAGGCAGGGTGTTGTGGCCAGCAGCAAGATGGATACCGTGGCCAGAGTTAAGGAAACCTTAGACCACGCCTTCATTCCTCCGGTGAAGCCTGACTTTATCGGGGTTTTTTATTGGCAGACGGCCTTATGATACAGCTTCTTCTGAAAAAAATCTTTGGCAGCAAAAACGAGCGGGAATTGGAGCGGCTGGCGCCGGTGGTGGACAGCATCACCGCCCTGGAGCCGGAATACCGGGCGATGTCCGACGCCCAACTCCGGGCCCAAACCACCCGCTTCCAGGAACGCCTGGACCAGGGAGAGCCTTTGGATGACCTGCTCCCCGAGGCCTTTGCCGCGGTCCGGGAAGCCTCGGTCCGGGTCCTGGGGATGCGGCCCTTTGACGTCCAGCTCATCGGCGGCATCGTGCTCCACCAGGGCAAGATCGCTGAAATGAAGACCGGGGAAGGAAAAACCCTGGTGGCCACCATGCCCGCCTACCTCAACGCCCTGACCGGCCGGGGGGTCCACATCGTCACCGTCAACGACTACCTGGCCCGCCGGGACACCCAATGGATGGGGGCCATTTACCGCTTCCTGGGACTCGCGGTGGACACCATCGTCCACGGCCTGGACGACGACCAGCGCCGCCGGGCCTACGCCGCGGACATCACCTACGGCACCAACAACGAATTCGGATTCGACTATCTTAGGGATAACATGAAATTTTCCCTGGAGGATTACGTCCAGCGGGATTTTCACTACGCCATCGTCGACGAAGTGGATTCCATCCTCATCGACGAGGCCCGGACCCCCCTGATCATCTCCGGCCCCGCGGAAGAATCCACCCAGCTCTACTACACCCTCAACCAGGTGAGCAAGCAGCTGAAAAAGGAGCAGGATTTCACCGTGGACGAAAAGGCCCGGTCGGTCATCATCACCGAGGAGGGGGTGGCCCACGCCGAAAAGCTGGTGAACCTGCCCAACCTTTATGACCCGCGCAACATCGAGGTCCTGCACCACCTCAACGCCGCCTTGAAGGCCCACAACCTGTTCAAGCGGGACGTGGACTATATCGTCAAAGAGGGCCAGGTCATCATCGTGGATGAGTTTACCGGCCGTCTCATGCCGGGCCGGCGCTACTCCGACGGCCTGCACCAGGCCCTGGAGGCCAAAGAGGGGGTGAAGATCGAGCGGGAAAACCAGACCCTGGCCACCATCACCTTCCAGAACTACTTCCGCATGTACGACAAACTGGCGGGCATGACCGGCACCGCCGACACCGAGGCCGAGGAATTCAAAAAAATCTACAACCTGGAGGTCATGGTCATCCCCACTCACAAGACCATGATCCGGACGGACTATCCCGACGCCATTTACCGGACCGAGGAAGAAAAGTTCAGAGCGGTGGTGGAGGATATCAAAGATTGTTATCAGCGGGGCCAGCCGGTGCTGGTGGGCACCACCTCCATCGAAAAATCGGAGCACGTCAGCCGCTTCCTGAAGCGGGAAGGCATCAAGCACGAGGTGCTCAATGCCAAGCACCACGAGAAAGAGGCCCAGATCGTGGCCCAGGCCGGGCAAAAGGGCACGGTGACCATCGCCACCAACATGGCCGGCCGGGGCACCGACATCGTCCTGGGGGAAGGGGTGGTGGAACGGCGCGGCCTCTACATCCTGGGCACCGAACGCCACGAGTCCCGCCGCATCGACAACCAGTTGCGGGGCCGCTCCGGCCGCCAGGGAGACCCCGGCACCTCCCGGTTCTATCTCTCCCTGGAGGACGACCTCCTGCGGATTTTCGGATCCGACCGCATCAAGGGCCTCATGGGCCGCCTGGGGATGGATGACGGGGAACCCATCGAACACCGCCTGGTGTCCAATGCCATCGAGAAGGCCCAGAAAAGGGTGGAAGGCCATAACTTCGATATCCGCAAACACCTCCTGGAATACGACGACGTGATGAACAAGCAGCGGGAGGTGATCTACGCCCAACGCCGCCAGATTCTCCGGGGCCAGGACCTGGACGAAGATATCCTGGAGATGGCCGGCGAACTGGTGGACGAGATCGTAGATGAATACACCGCCAACAAGCTGCCGGAGGAATGGGACCTCAAGGGCCTGGGAGACGCCTTTTACCGGCAGTTCGGCTTCCGGGTCCCCCTGGAAAACCTGGACGGCGACCTGCACGAGGTCCTTTTCGACTGGGTCAAAGGGCGGCTGGCGGCCAAGCGCGAAGAGATCGGCCCCGAGCTCTTCCAGCAGTTGCAGCAGATGGTCATGCTCCAGATCGTGGACAACCACTGGAAGGAGCACCTGTTGTCCATGGACCACCTCCGGGACGGCATCGGCCTCCGGGGCTATGCCCAGCGGGACCCCCTGCGGGAATACCAGCGGGAAGGCTATGACATGTTCATGGACCTGATCCACCGCATCCAGGCGGACTCGGTGGGCACGCTGTTTCACCTCCAGGTGGAGCCCCACCGGGAACCCCCGCCGGAGGCCCGGCCCCAGCCGGCGGCCATGGCTTACAGCCACGGGGGCGAAAGCGGGGCCCCGCCCCAGCCGCGCCAGAAAAAAAAGGTGGGCCGCAACGACCCCTGCCCCTGCGGCAGCGGCAAGAAATATAAGAAGTGCTGCGGGAAATAGGGCGGCCTGTGACCCTCGTTATACGGCGTGCACAGCAAGCCCTATAAGGGTTTATTCAGGAGGAATGGCCATGATCGTCCCGGGCTTTAAATTCGCCGCCGCGGCCGCGGGCATTAAAAAGCCCGGGGTGCCGGACCTTTCCCTGATGGTGGCGGACGCCCCCGCGGCCGCGGCCGGGGTGTTTACCCGCAACCGGGTGAAGGCCGCCCCGGTGCTGGTCAGCAAAGAGCGCCTGCGGGGGGGCAAAGCCCAGGCCCTCCTGGTGAACGCCGGCAACGCCAACGCCTGCACCGGCGAGGCGGGCCTGGCCGCCGCCCGGCAAACCTGCCGCCGGGCCGCGGAATTGCTCAATATTCCCGAGCGCCTGGTGTTGCCGTCCTCCACCGGGGTCATCGGCGCCCCCCTGCCCGGCGACCGCATCACCCAGGCCCTGCCCCACCTGGTGGCCGGGTTGGACTCCGACGGCTTGGGCGAAGTGGCCCGGGCCATCATGACCACCGACACCCGGCCCAAGGCCTCCCTGGTCCAGGGGAGAATCGCCGGCCGGGCCTTCACCCTGGCGGGCGTCGCCAAGGGGGCCGGCATGATCCACCCGGACCTGGCCACCCTGCTGGTCTTTCTCTTTACCGACGCCGCCGCCAGCCCCAGGGTTCTGAAAACCCTCCTGCGCCGGGCCCTGCCCCAAAGTTTCAACCGGATCTCGGTGGACGGCGACACCTCCACCAATGACACCGTTCTCCTGCTGGCCGGGGGCAAGGCCGGCAATCCCCTTATCCAGGCGGAGGGGCCGGAGATGACCGCCCTCGGGGAGGCGCTGCATCAAGTCATGGGCGAGTTGGCCCGGCAGGTGGTGGCCGACGGCGAAGGGGCCCGGCACGTCTACCGGGTGGAGATAAGGGGCGCGGCCACCCCGGCGGAGGCCAAAAAAGCGGCCCTGACCGTGGCCGCCTCCCCCCTGGTCAAGACCGCCATGGCCGGGGAAGACGTCAATTGGGGCCGGATCATGGCCGCCCTGGGGCGGGCCGGGGCCCGCTTCGACCCGGAGCGGGTGGAAATCGCTTTCGGCGATCAAAAGGTGGTGGAAAACGGCCGGGGGCTGGGGCCCGAAGCCGAGGCCGCAGCCCAACAGGCGATCAAGTCCGGCGCCTTTACGGTGACCATCCATTTAAACCAGGGGGTTTACACCGACTACTACGACACCTGCGACTTCACCGAAGACTACATCCGCATCAACGCCGATTACCGGAGCTGAAGGAGCTTCAACTTATGGGCGCAAAAGAGACCGACATCGACCAGAGACCGGCGCCGGCCCCCGGAATTACCTTGCACCGGCCCATCCTGATGGCAGCCGTCTGCCTGGCGGGCCTGATTTTTTCCCTGGGAGCCACCGCTTCCCTGGCCCTGGCTACCGCCGAAGGCGTAACCGCGGTCCAATCCGGGTCTTCGGCGGCTAAGATCCATAAGGGAAAATCATCCCCCAAGAAAGTCAGGAAGGGGTGACGGGCCCCCAAAAGCGCCGGGGTTCGGCGCTCGAAAACCAAGACCAACCAGTCATCCTATAAGTCCTGGCAAGTCCGCCACTAAAAACCATCTCACCGGCTGGACCGGACGGCTGGTAGGTCAACCGCAACAGGCGCCGCCGGGGGCGGCGTCACTCATCAAGGGGGACTAATGCCTGCGACTTACACCCTGACCCTGGTTCGGCATGGCCAGAGCGTCTGGAATCTGGAAAATCGGTTCACCGGCTGGACCGACGTGGGCCTGAGCCCCCAGGGGGATGAAGAAGCCCTGCAAGGGGGAAAGCTGCTGAAAGAGCGCGGCCTCACCTTTGATATCGCCTATACTTCGGTGCTCAAGCGGGCCATCAAGACCCTGTGGTTCATCCTGGAAACCCTGGAGATGGAGTGGATTCCGGTGATCCGCGCCTGGGAACTCAATGAGCGCCACTACGGCGCCTTACAGGGTCTCAATAAAAGCGAAATGGCCGCCAAATACGGCGAGGAACAGGTGCAGCTCTGGCGGCGCAGTTATGGGGTGAGGCCTCCGGCCCTGGACCCGGAAGACCCTCGCCACCCCCGGTTCGACCGGCGCTATGCCCACCTGCCCCCGGAGGTCCTTCCGGCCTGCGAATGCCTGGCGGACACGGTGGCCCGCATGCTGCCTTACTGGCACCGGATGATCGCCCCGGCCATTAAGACCGGCCGGAGAGTGCTGGTGGCGGCCCACGGCAACAGCCTCCGGGCCCTGGTGAAACATCTGGACCGGCTCTCCGATGAGGCCATCGTGGCGGTGAATATCCCCACGGGCGTCCCCTTAGTCTATGAACTGGACGCCGATCTGAACAAGGTCAGACATTACTATTTAGGGGACGAAGCGGAAATTCAAAAGGCCATGGAGAGCGTGGCCGCCCAGGGGAAGGCCGGGTAACCCGGAGCAATTTTTAGAAAGATTAAACAGCTAATCCTCATTCGGCCTCTACCGGGACCAGGTCCCGGCCCCGCATGATGCGGTCCCGGCCCCGGCTTTTGCTGCCGAACATGGCCCGGTCGGCGATGAGCAGCAATTGCTCGCGGTCCAGGGCGTCATCCGGCAGGGAGGCGATCCCATAACTGGCCGTGACCTTGATGGCCAGCCCTTCATCTTCCAGGAAAACCCTCTGGTTGACGGCCCGGCGCAGGCGGCGGGTGATGTCCAGGGCCTCCGCCGGCGGGCGCCGGGGCATCAGGATAATGAACTCATCGCCGCCGTAGCGCACCAGGGCGTCGTTCGGCCCCAGCACCTCGTAATCACCCGGGCCACCTGGGCCAGCACCCGGGTGCCCCGGAGATGGCCGTGGACGTCCACCACCGCCTTGAAATTGTCCAGGTCCAGAAAGATCACGGAGAAAGGTTCACCCTGTTCCAGGAGCTCGGGGATGAGGCGGTCCAGTTCATGGATGAGATAGCGGGTATTGTAAAAACCTGTAACTTCGTCGATGAAAGTGCGGGCCTCGAGCTTCTGCAAATTGTGGACGTTGTCCACCGCGATGGCCACATAATCCGCCAGGATGGTCAGGTGGGGCAGGTATTTTTCCCGGAAAAACTTCTCATCCTCCACGTTAATCACTTCAAAGACCCCGATTACTTCGCCCCTGACCACCAGGGGCAGGGCGATGATGGAGCGGGTGTCGAAGCCGGTCACCGCGTCCACCCGGGCGGCGAAACGCGGGTCCTGGTCCACCTCCGGGATAAAGATCGGTTCCCGGGTCTGGGCCACGGTCCCGGCGATCCCTTCCCCCGGTTGCAGGCGGATATCCTTCACCGTCTCCGGGGCCACTCCCACCACCACCGCAAAGTAAAGTTCCTTGGTTTGCGGGTCAATGAGCAGCAAGGACCAGTTCCGGGCGGGCATGATGGCCTTGATGCGTTTTAGGACCGCGGTAAGGAGCGTCTCCATATCATAAGCGCTCACCAGGGCCTTGGAGAACTCGATGGTGGCCAGCAGCCGTTCCACCTGGCCGGTGTCCGCCGGGTAATAAAAGGGGTCTTCCTTCCGGTCCATAACCAATACCTTTCCCTGCGGATTTTATGGCCCGGCGGGGGACTTTGCAAGGAATTTTGTCTAGGGAGGCGGGGCGGCTCCCGGCCTTTCGGGACGGCGCCCACGGCCTGAAAGCCGAAGGAAAGGAATCCCCGCGCCGGCGGGCGCCCAAGCCTCGTTCTTCTCTTGCCTTCAAGCCGTGAATGATTTAGTTTTGACCAATATCCGGGAGGGGCTTCCATCCCGGCCCCCAACTGGGAGGAACCGCGCACCTGGTATAAGATATGGTCTTAAGAAGCAACCAAACCCTGAGCCAGGAACTATGAGCCATCCTGCCAATTCGTGCCTGTGAAACGGAGGTGGAATTATGGAAGTGAAGGTCGGTCAATCCACCCTGGAGTTGGTGGAAGGGGATATCACCCGGCAAGACACCGACGCCATTGTCAACGCCGCCAATAAGTATTTGCGTCCCGGGGGCGGGGTGGACGGCGCCATCCACCGGGCCGGCGGGCCGGCCATCGAAGCCGAATGCCGCCAGTTGGGGGGCTGTCCCACCGGGGAGGCCCGGATCACCACCGGCGGCAACCTTAAGGCCCGCTACGTCATCCACACCGTGGGGCCGGTTTATCAAGACGGGCTCCACCGGGAGCCGGAGCTCCTGGCCTCCTGCTACCGGGAGAGCCTGAAGCTGGCCTCGGCCAAGGGCCTCAAATCATTATCCTTCCCATCCATCTCCACCGGGGTTTACGGCTACCCCCTGGAAGACGCCGCCCGGATCGCCCTCACCACCATCCGGGATTACCTGATCCAACACCCGGAGATGGAGCGGGTGCGCTGCGTGTTATTCGGCCGGCCGGCTTATGAGCTGTATGAGAAGGTTGTGCGGCAATTAACCTGAACCGCAAGCCCTGCGCTCCCTGCCCCATAAAAAAGGCCTGGTCCAGTCGGCGCGGCAGGCGCAGACTTGTCCAGGCCTTGCAGGGATTGGGGCCGGGGGCTTCGGGGAGGAGGGCAGCCCCTGACGGAAAGGTCCCTGCCCCCTCCTCCAGGAAATCTCACTTCAAGTCAAGCTTACAGCTTCACCAGGCCGGCGGCCAGTTTGGCGGCCATGACGCTGTTCTTCATGAGCATGGTGATGGTCATGGGACCGACCCCGCCGGGCACCGGGGTGATATAGGAGGCCTTCTGGGAGACGGAATCGAAGTCCACGTCGCCCGCCAGAATGGCCTTGCCGGTCTTTTCGCTCTTGCCGATACGGTTGACCCCCACATCGATGACGCAGGCCCCTTCCTTGACCCAGTCCCCCGGGACGTACTTGGGCACGCCCGCGGCCACGATGAGGATGTCGGCCCGGCGGCAGTGCTCAATGATCTTGTCCTTGGGGGTGCCGGTGTGGACGCAGGTGACGGTGGAGTTGGCCCCGGCCCGCTTCTGGATCATGATGGCCACCATGGGCTTGCCTACGATGTTGGAGCGGCCCACCACCACCACTTCCTTGCCCTTGGGATCCCCGTAGGACCGGTTGATGAGTTCCTGGCAGCCCGCCGGGGTGCAGGGCAGGAAGGCGTAATTGCCGATGAGGATGCGGCCCACATTCACCGGATGGAAGGCGTCCACGTCTTTGTTGGGATCGATGGCGTAGAGGACCTTGTTGGAATCGATGTGCTTGGGCAGGGGGAGCTGCACCAGGATGCCGTGAATCTTGGGGTCCTTGTTGTATTTGTCCAGGAGTCCCAGCAGGGCCGCTTCGGTGATATCCGGGGGCTGATTGTCCTGGATGGAATAGAAGCCCAGCTCATGGGAGGTCTTCTGCTTGGCGGTGACATAGCTGACGGAGCCGGGGTCTTCTCCCACCAGGATGGTGACCAACCCCGGAGTTAAATTATGTTTGGCCTTCAGGTCCGCTACTTCCTGCTTCAACTCTTCCCGTATCTGGGCGGCCACTTCGGCCCCTTTGATCAATTTTGCAGCCATTTATCCGGCCTCCTTTACTTGTGATTTTTTTCTTTTAATACCACCATATGTTCACCAGCGTCAATGGAAAAATGCACCCGCCTCGACGGCCAAGATTGCCGGAAGCCCTTTGCTTTTTTCAAGGATAGGATATAATTATTATTTCAGAAAAAACTGGGAGGGCAACGGTGCCCATCATCGTGCAGAAATACGGCGGCACCTCGGTGGCCGACCCCGACCGCATCGCCAATGTGGCCAACCGGGTGGCCAAAGGCTGGCGGGACGGCAATAAGATGGTGGTGGTGCTCTCCGCCATGGCCGGCGAGACCGACCGCCTCATTACTCTGGCCAAAGAACTGGCGGAAAACCCGGACCCCCGGGAGTTGGACGTGCTCTTGGCCACCGGCGAACAGGTGACCGTGTCCCTGTTTAGCATGTTTCTGAGGTCCCAGGGGGTGCCGGCCACCTCGCTGCTTTCCCACCAGGCCCGGATTTACACCGACCGGGCTTACGGCCGGGCCCGGATTATCGGCATCGACACCGGCCGGGTCCGGGAGGAATTGAAGAAGGGGCGTATTGTCACGGTGGCCGGCTTCCAGGGGGTGGACGAAGTGGGCAACATCACCACCCTGGGCCGGGGAGGCTCCGACACCACCGCAGTGGCCATTGCCGCGGCCCTGAAAGCCGACCTCTGTGAAATCTATACCGACGTGGACGGGATCTACACCACCGATCCCCGGCTCCACCCCAAGGCCCGGAAGCTTAAACGCATTTCCTATGACGAGATGCTGGAGATGTCTTCTCTGGGCGCCAAGGTCCTGGAGATCCGCTCCGTGGGGTTTGCCAAACGCTATCAGGTGCCCCTGGCGGTGCGCTCCAGCTTCAGCGACCAGCCCGGCACCCTGGTGACGGCGGAGGATGAAGAAATGGAAGATGTCCCGGTTTCCGGTGTGGCCTTGAGCCGCAATGACGCCCGGGTGACCGTCACCCGGGTCCCCGACCGCCCCGGCATTGCCGTCCGGCTGTTCCGCCCGGTGGCCGACGCCAATATCGTGGTGGACATGATTATCCAGAACACCAGCATTGACGGCTCTACCGACCTGACCTTCACCGTCCCCCAGGGAGATTTGAAAAAGACCCTGGAGTTGATGGGGCCGGTGGCCCGGGAAATCGGGGCCAAGCAGGTGCTCAGCGATGAGAATATCGCCAAGATCTCCATCGTGGGCGTGGGCATGAAGAACAACGCCGGGGTGGCCGCCCGGATGTTCGAGGCCCTGTCCGGCGAAAATATCAATATCCTGATGATCAGCACCTCGGAGATCAAGATTTCCTGCGTCATCGAAGACAAGTACGGCGAATTGGCCGTCCGGGTCCTCCACGACGCCTTCGGGCTGGACACCCCGCCACCGAAGAAGAACTAGGCCCGGGCTTTCATCTGAGGGGGCAAAAGGTGAAAAGGTTGAAAGGCGAAAAGTATAAAAACTGATTATTTTCTCAAGGATTTTCCTTTTCGCCTTTTTCCCTTTCACCCAAATATGTTAAAAAACTTTTTGAGGTAGGGCACTTTATGCGCCAGATAAAGATCTACGACACTACCC
>Ga0172375_10003023_pt1 | contig 25795 bp, 23 predicted proteins | sample LakKiv1m_FD_114537 | JGI IMG/M metagenome (GOLD analysis project Ga0172375, IMG submission 114537) | Freshwater microbial communities from Kabuno Bay, South-Kivu, Congo - kab_092012_11.1m | ecosystem: Environmental > Aquatic > Freshwater > Lake | place: Democratic Republic of the Congo...
ACTTCCCAATCATTGGGGGTTGCCGAACTAGCTATAAAATTCGGAATTCTTCGCATAAACTCTTCAAATTTTAAGGGTCTATTATCAAGAGCAGACGGGAGCCTAAATCCGTAATCTATAAGACTCTGCTTTCGGGACCTGTCACCATTAAACATGCCCCTAATCTGGGGAAACGTCATGTGGGATTCATCAACCATCAACATCCATTTATCTTTATAGGGTTCGTTAAAATAATCCAATAAAGAAAAAGGCGGGTCACCCGGTTGGCGCCCGTCAAAATACCTTGAGTAATTCTCAATTCCCTTGACATAACCTACCTCTTTGATCATTTCAAGGTCATAAGTAACTTTCTGGGCAATTCTATGTGCTTCCAATTCCTTGCCTTCGGATTTGAGTATTTTCACTCTCTTATTTAAGTCGCTCATAATACTCGCAAATACGCCATCATAACTATCAGGATTGGTCATAAAATGCTTGGCGGGATAAAGAACGAACACTTTCGGATCGTAGCCGTCTTTAGATTTAGTTTTATTCCCGGTAACAGGATTAATAAATTCAATTTTTGTAAGTTTTTGATCGTCAAACTCAATGTGAACTCCATCATCAAGGTACGCCGGATAGATATCTATCGCGTTTCCCCTAACCCGAAACGTTCCTCGGTTAAAACCGAAGTCACTCCGTTCATATTGAAGATCAACTATTCTATCAATTATTTGTTGCCTACTTATTTTCATTCCCTCAGTTATCTCAAGAACGAAATGGCCATATTCACGGGGTGAACCAATATTGTAAATACAAGAAACTGAAGCTACAACGATTGTATCACTCCTTGTTAAAAGGTTTGCCGTAGCCGCAAGTCTCAGTTTATCTATTGTTTCATTGATATCCGCATCTTTTTCTATATAGGTGTCTGTTGAGGGAATATATGCCTCAGGTTGATAGTAATCATAGTAAGAAACGAAATAGGAAACCGCATTGTCAGGAAAAAAGTCTCTAAGTTCCTGATAAAGTTGTGCAGCCAATGTTTTATTGTGAGAGATAATGAGAGTAGGTCTTTGTATTTTTTCGATCACACTAGCCATGGTAAAAGTTTTACCCGATCCTGTCACACCCAGAAGTGTCTGATATTTATTGCCTTTTTTGATCCCCTGAACCAAAGACGCAACTGCATGATTCTGATCCGGAATCATTTTATAATTTGTTTTTAATTTAAACATCATCCAATTATTCTATCACAGTATTATTGCAACAGATTTGGGATATGTTTGGGTTTGTGTCAGAAAGATCCAGTTGCATTATTCGGGTAATATTTGTAAATTAATTTATACAAACATGCCATTAATAGTTTACAAAAAGCAAAGACAAATATTGGGTTTTATTAAGCAGTATATCGAGCTTAACGGATCAGCTCCCACTTTAAAACAAATTGCCGGTGCAATTGGTGTTTCATCACTCGCAACAGTTCATGAACATCTCCAGTCACTTGAGGCTAAAGGATTAATCAAAAGAAAACAAGGAAAAGTCAGGTCAATTGAACTTATTGAAGGAGACACTAATCTTGTTAAGGCTGAAAACTTTAGCGCTCCAATTCTCGGATTTATTGCAGCCGGTTCCCCAATTGAGCCGTATACGGATCCCAACGCCTCCATGAACATACCCGCTTCTTTCGTAAGCGGCAACAAAAGAACATATGTTCTTCAGGTAAGGGGTGAGAGTATGATAGATGACGGAATAATGGACGGAGATAACGTCATCGTAGAACAAACCGATGCTGCGCATGACGGGGATGTTGTTGTAGCTCTTCTTGATAACGGTATGGCAACTTTAAAAAGATTCTATAAAGAGGCAACTCGAATCAGACTTCAGCCCGCCAATGCCACCATGCAGCCAATTTTTGTTAAAAACGTAAGAATTCAAGGAAGAGTTGTTGGCTTAGTTAGAAAATACCGAAATTAATCTGCCTTTGTTTTTTTGATGTGTCTCCAAATATAGGCAACCACAAGTGCCACACAAATTCCAATAATTAAAAATTGGAATTTTCTGAAATACGGCTCAATAGTCTGCCAATTTTGACCCAGTTTTAGTCCTAAAAATGCCAGTACCGCCGACCACATAAACGATCCGACAAATGTCAAAATGGAAAAAAGTTTAAGATCCATTTTAGCTATTCCTGCCGGAAGTGAAATAAACGTTCTGATAATCGGTAAGAGCCTGGAACCAAAAGTAATACCCTGACCGTATTTACCATACCAGAAAAGGGCTTTATCAAAATCACTTTCATGAATCAGTAACCATTTACCCCATTTTTTAATAGCTGCCCGGATCCACTCTTCACCCATCTTTTTACCCAACCAAAATGCCATAAGTGATCCTACCAAATTGCCAATCGCCCCTATTAATATTGCAACCCAAATATTCATTACCCCCAAACCGCTTAAGAAGCCGGCAAACATCATTGTAACTTCAGACGGAATCGGAATAAGACAACTTTCGGCAGTCATAAATATAAAAACAGCAACATATCCATACGAGGAAATAAAAGAAGTTAAAAACTCTGTAAATACCTGCATTAAGTTAGCCATGATTTAAAAATTATACAGTTTATAAATTAAATTGTGAATCCAGCAAATTACGGCCAGTCATAATTGAAGGAACTTGAATTCCGAGAATTTTTAATACTGTTGGAGCTATATCTGCTAGAATCCCAGAATTTAAAGTAAGAGGATTTCCCATAAGTTTTTGAGCGACAACAACAAAAGGAACCGGGTTTTCACTATGTTCAGTTTCAATAATTCCGGATGAGGCATCAATCATCTCTTCAACATTTCCGTGATCGGCCGTAACAAGCATGTAACCACCATATGCCATAATGTGATCACTCAGCTTACCCAAACATTCATCAACAACCTCACAAGCTTTAACAGCAGCGCCAATGTTGCCAGTATGCCCCACCATATCAGGATTTGCATAGTTTATAAGTACAAATTTATATTGACCTTGCACCCTAATTCTTTCCAGAACCGCTTCAGTCATTTCCCTGGCACTCATCTCGGGCTTAAGATCATATGTGGCAACTTTAGGAGACGGAATAATGATTCTTTCCTCACCATCAAATGCGGATTCCTGTTGTCCATTAAAATAGAACGTAACGAACCTTTCTTTTTCGCTTTCGGAAACTCTAAGCTGTTTATATCCCGCATCGGAAATTACTGCACCAAGTGGTAGTTTTACATTTTCCGGAGGAAAGGCAACTTTGGCTCCGGCCTCAACAATAGCCTTCTCATATTGTGTCATTGTGGCAAAATACAAGTTTTCAATTCTCGGAACTCTTTTAAAGGGTTCTGTTTGTGTCACGGGGGTTACTAAATGTGATTTCTCATATTTAACTAGATATGGATCGAATCCGACGGGCGCATTTGCTTTTGTAAAATCGGTAAATGTAAATGCACGGGTAAGCTGTCTGGGTCTATCAATTCTGAAGTTAAACATAATCACGGAGTCGTTTTCTTTAACAAGAGATAGAGGTTTCCCTAACCCGTCAGCCATTAAACAAGGCTCTATAAACTCATCTGTTTTACCCTCAGAGTAGGACGCATCAATTGCCTCCTCCGGTGTTTTATATAGATGTCCAACTCCTTTAGTTAGCGCCAAATAAGCCTTCTCCGTTCTATCCCAACGCATATCCCTGTCCATCGCCCAATATCTACCCATAATTGAGGCAATCTGACCTACACCATGTTTAGTTGCCACGTCCCTAACATGATTTATATATGTTTTGGCAGCATTTGGAGGTGAATCTCTTCCGTCAGTAAACAAATGCAGAAAAACATTCTTAAATTCATGTTTCTGGCAAAGTTCAATAAGCGCAAAAAGGTGTTCGATATTACTATGAACCCCACCCGCGCCGACAAGGCCCATTAAGTGCAGATTACTGTTATTTGTCCTTGCATGGTCAATTGCGCCAATCAAAACAGGGTTTTCGTAAAAACCTCCGTCCGCTATATTCATATTGATACGTTGCAAATCCTGATAAACGATTCTTCCAGCACCTATATTCAAATGCCCTGTTTCGGTATTACCCACTTCCCCCCGAGGAAGACCGACCGCTTCACCTGAAGCTTGCAGTTGGGTGTGTGGGAAAGCAGACATGAATTTTCTCATATTAGGCAAATCAGCCTGAGAAAGAGGGTTTCCTGCTCCGGGAGCGGCAAGTCCCCAACCATCCAATACTACAAGAAGTACAAATTTTGAAGATTCGTCTTGCATTATTTTATTCTCTCCAACTCAACCTCAATTGTCGAAAGGCGATTATATTTAGCTACTCTTTCACCTCTTGCGGGAGCACCAAACTTGGCATAATCGGCCGAGACTCCAACTGCAAAGTCTGCAATAAAACTGTCGTTTGTTTCACCGGAGCGGTGTGACACAATAACCTTCCAACCGGCATCACGCGACATTTTTATAACTTTTAGTGTTTCCGTTACCGTACCAATTTGATTTGGTTTTACTAAAACTGCATTACAAGCTTTCTCTTTAATTGCCTTTTCGACACGTTTGGGATTTGTACAAAGAAGATCATCACCAACCACAATGGTTCCTTGTGGAACTTGATTGGTAAAATTCTCCCAGGTATCCCAGGCGTCTTCATGAAAAGGATCTTCAATTATTGCTAGTTTATATTGATCAATAAGGCCTTTATAAAAATCTAGAAGCTGGGAATCCGGCATAGCTGAAGAACGATCTTTAATAAAATATTCCCCATCTTTATAAAAACTATTTGCAGCAACATCTAATCCCAAAAGTGCGTCTCTTCCTAGTGAATAATTAGTTTGACGAATTGATTCGACAAATACTTCAAATGCATCAGCATTGGTAAAAAGGTCAGGAGCATATCCACCTTCATCACCAACCGAGTGAATCGCCCCACGATGTTTTAAATTAGCCCCAATGGTCTGATAAATCTCCGACCCTATTTGCAAACCTTCTGCAAAGGATTTGGAGGATGTGGGTATTACCCAAAACTCCTGAAAATCAAGGTTTCCGGCTCCATGCCCGCCTCCATTAATCATATTAAAAAGAGGAGTTGGAATTTTAACACTCTGACAAACCTTATATTTTGTGGCAAGTGCAAAAACCCAGGAGTAAATTGGCTGTCTTGTAATAAGAGCTCCACACTTTGTTATAGCTTCTGAAACCGAGAGAATGGCATTTGCTCCATACTTACTTTTATTCTCTGTTCCATCAAGTCCAATTAATTTATTATCTATCGATTCCTGATCTGTAGGGTCCATTCCGACAAGTGCCGGGCCTAGAATAGCGTTAACATTATTAACGGCTTGTAAAACCCCCATTCCTAAATATCTCGGATTTTGTGAATCTCTAAGTTCCAGAGCTTCATGGCTTCCGGTTGACGCACCTGCAGGAACCGAAGATACAGCAACCTCACCCGTCTCAAGAAGACACGCAGTTTCGACAGTAGGAACACTTCTTGAATCCAGTATTTCTCTTGCCCAAATATGTTTTATTTTACTCATGTGTGATATCTAAACCTCCTTTTCGGCATTAGCAACAACCCCACGCACTCGATCTATTGAATCGGGGTTGACGGAAATGCCGGTTATTCCCCAACGGACTAACTTTTTAACTAAATCCTCATATACACTTGGAGCCTGACCGCAAATTGACGATGAGATACCCGCGTTATTACATTTTCTTATGACTCGTCTTAATGCCCAAAGTACAGCGGGTCTCATCTCATTAAATTCGCTTGCAACCTCAGAGTTATCCCTATCTGTTCCTTCTATAAGCATTGTCAAATCATTACTGCCAATCGAAACTCCATCAATTCCAACTTTGATAAAGTCTTCTATCTGAATAACATTGACGGGAATTTCAACCATCATTAAAAACTTAAAGGTTGGTTTTTCAAAAAGGCCATGTGTAGCTACAAGTCTTCTGACGCGGGCAAGCTCCTCAGGAGATCGGACAAAAGGAATCATTAACTGGAGATTGTCGTATTTCTCACGGACACGTTTAATAGCCTCAAGTTCGAGATTAAAAACTTCAGGGTTGGCTATATATCTAAAAGCTCCCCTAAAACCAAGCATTGGATTTGGTTCAACCGGCTCCCAAAATTTACCACCCTCTAAACTCCTGTATTCATTGGTCTTAAAGTCGGTCGCCCTATAAGTAACAGGTCTGGGATAAAATGCTTTACAAAATCTTTCAAGACCATTTTCCAATTTTGAAATAAATTCTCCCTGAACTTTATTTTTAATAGCTTCCTTGGGATGAATTCCAATATTGGCAATCATAAATTCTGCCCTAAGAAGACCCACACCATCTATATTCATTTTTGAAATCTGAGAGGCTCTTTCGGGCTCAGCCAAATTTACATAAATCTTTGTTGCCGTTATTACTGAACCGAATTTAGGTTTTTCTTTAGCTCTTTTTTCTTCTGAAGTTTTTTTCATACCCGACCCTAAAAATATTTGACCCTCCTGGCCATTGACGGTCACAATTTGCTCGTTTTTTAGTATTTTGGTTGCATCCTTGGTACCCACAACACAAGGAATACCTAGTTCTCTGGAAACAATTGCCGCATGTGAAGTCTGACCGCCCTCATTAGTAATGATTGCAACCGACTTTTTCATGGCTGGAACATAATCAGGAGAAGTCATTGGGGCAACCAGTACATCTCCCTTATTAACTTTGCCGATATCTTTAGGAGATTTAAGGATTTTAACAGGACCTGTTCCAATTCCGGGAGAAGCCGGGCTACCTTTCAAAATAGGTGTTTCTGCAATTTTAACCTCATCTTTATTCATTTTCTCTGTTTTTGCAGTTCTATTGATGGTTGTAACAGGACGGGTTTGAACGATATAGAGCTTTCCGTCCTCCATGGCCCATTCTGTGTCCTGAGGAAAGTAGTAATGTTTTTGAAGTTTGTCTGAAAGTTTTGCAAGAGAAACTATTTGACTATCGGAAATTTTCTGCTTACTTCTGATTCTTTTCGGAACTTCAACTTCCTTTGTATTACCCTTTATTCTGGTTAGCTGAATCCCCTGATCTGATATTTCTTTAGAGAGAATGGAAAAAGTATCTTTTTGTACAACGTACGTATCCGGTACAACCGACCCCTGAACAATCATTTCACCAAGGCCCCAAACGGACTCGATTATTATTCTTTCCTTGTCATTATTGACAGGATCAATTGAAAACATTACCCCGGATGCTTCACTCTGAACCATTTTTTGAACAATAACCGAAATTTTTACTCTGTCATGGGCAACTTTGTTAACAACTCTATAGTAAATTGCCCTTGCTGTGAAAAGAGAAGCCCAACATTCACGGACCGAATTCATTAAATTTCCTTCACCCTTAATATCAAGGAAAGTTGCCTGCTGACCAGCAAAACTCGCTGACGGAAGATCTTCTGCTGTTGCAGAGGATCTGACCGCTACAAGAGCATTTTTCATAAAACCGGAAAGTCTCTTGTAGGCGGCAATTGATTGCCTTGCAACCTCATCGGGTATTTTACCAACCAAAATCATTTTAGCGATTTTCCTTGATACGCTATCTAACTGCTGAGGATCGTTCACATCTACGGTTTTTAAAATATCGGAAATCTTGTGAACAAGATCATTTTCCTTCAAAAAGAGATCATAAGCTTCAACCGTAATTGCAAATCCGGAAGGAACAGGAAAGCCGGCCGAGTAGATTTCTCCTAAATTGGCTCCCTTACCACCAACCAAAGAAGTGTCATTTTTATTAATATCCTTAAAAAAAGCAATTATGGGCAGATTAGACATATAAACATTATAAACTATCCAGTAATTAAAGTCCGCTTTATTTTTATTAACAAATTTAATGTAGCGGCTGGGAAAGGGTATCTTTGAGTTTTAATATCCAAGGCTCCGGACCAGGATCGACCCCATCCAACATTGAAATATAAAAACCTAGCCATGCACAGTAGTGAGCAACTTCCAAAGCTTGCGCGATTTTATTCGCACCTTTTAAATCATAAGTTTTATAAAAAAGACCCTGTTCATCCAAGATCTTTTTTGTGACAGAAAATCTTAACTTAACCCGCTCACTGTTAAGTGGGCTTTCAATAAATAAATACTTTATGGTTTTAGCAGACTCAGGCTTCTTCATAGCCTCAATAAGAACGTGGTTTACTTCTGGAAAATCATAAAATTGAGTAAAATTACGACTAATCTCACACATAGCATTTCTGCCCGCATTAAGTGCTCCTATAAAGGGCCTGCCTCCAAAAAGTACTGGAAGTCCGCCATGTAACCATTTACTCATTTCAACCACATCCCATGAATCGCGAATGTCCATTAAATCTTTTAAGGCGTTAAACAAATCTGTCTCTGAAATATTTAATACGCCTACTTTGGAGAGAGAACCCATAAGTCCACCAAGAGAAACACCTAACCCGCTTTTTGGAAAATTGGGGGGATTTGTATTACCTGCAGCAATCATAACTCCACTTATTTCACCTGACTTGATCATTTCACCAATTTTTCCGCCTGTAGCAACACCCAAAACCTTGGCACCAACTTTTTTGGCGGCCTCAATACCCGATAAAGTTTCTTCTGTGTTTCCGGAATATGAGTTGGCAACAACCAAGGTATCGGGCGTCACCCATGAAGGAAGACCATAATCATTGTGTACGATAAAGGGAATTTTCAATTCATCCTCATATATACCCTGAATAATTTTTGCTGCGTTACTTGATCCACCCATTCCAGTAACGACAACTGCCTTACATGGAATTTTGGGGATATTTGAGGATTGAGCTTGATTCCAAGTTATCTTAATTTGTTCTGGAAATAATGTCAGGGCATCCATTACGCCCATAGAGTCAAGATTTTTAATTTCTGTGAGGTTGCCTAAATCCATATCAAGATCTTATTATTGCTAATACTTCATCGCGCTTTTCTTCCATCAGTTTCTCTGACTTTGCTTCAAGAGTTAAACGTAATAACGGCTCGGTATTGCTTGGCCTGACACAAAAACGATAGTCGGGATATTCTACGGCAACTCCGTCAAGCCTGGAAATTTCTGCATCTGAGTACCTTTCGGCAATCTCGTTCATTTTTCCCTCTTTGTCTAAAACGTCGCTGTTGATTTCACCCGAAATAAAATATTTTGAAAGCACCGGAGCCATTATATTTGAAAGTTTCTGATTCACTTCACTTAAATATTCCAAAACTTGCATCGGTGGAATCATTCCACAGTCGGAATACCAATAATCACGATAATATGTATGCCCACTTGATTCTGCGCCAAAAAGAGCATTTTGCTCCTTTAGGATTTCTTTAATATAAGAATGCCCAACCCTACTTATTACAGGTGTGCCTCCGTCTTCTTTTATTGAATCCAGAAGGGCCCATGTATAACGCGGATCGTATACAATTTTTTCCTTAGGGTGTTTTCTAAGCATTTGTTTTATAAGTACAGTATTCAGAAAATAGGGCTCGACAAAAAGTCCGCCGTCAGCACAGAAGAATACCCTGTCACTATCCGCGTCCCAGGTAATACCCAGGTCTGCACCACTTGATTTAACAAGTTCCGAAAATTCAATTCTGTTCTCGGGAATAAAAGGATCGGGTCTACCTTTGGGAAAGTTTCCATCAGGATCAAAATTCAATTTCACAAGTTCCAAAGGAAGCTTTCCCATTTCAACTATCTTTTCAAATATTTTTCCACCTAGCCCAAAATTAGGATTTAAGACCACCTTCATGGGCTTAATCTTAGTCGTATCGATCCAACCTAAAATATATTTGCAATAATCCTCCCAAATATCCATTTTTCTAACACTTCCTTTTTTGCCTACATTGATCGCGTTTCCAGAAAGCACAAAATCGCGCACTTGTCCAATGCCATGTTCAAGAGTCATTGGAGTGGGTCCTTTTTCTACCATTTTTAGACCATGCCACTCGGGAGGGTTGTGGGAAGCTGTAGATTGTAAACCACCACCAAATTTATAATTACCAACGCCGAAATAAAGCATGTCTGTTGACATAAAACCAACATCTACCACGTTTACCCCTGCATCTGTCAAGCCTTTTATAACACCGTCTTTAATTGCCTCAGAATGAAGTCTTATGTCCATGCCAATCATCACCTCTCCTTCCGGTTTAGTAAAGTTCACATACCCCTGACCAATTCTGTAAGCAATATCCTCGTTGATTGAATCAGGATAAATTCCCCTGATGTCATAAGCCTTGAAAATAGATTCGTCAATTTTCATCGATGCTATCATTCTAAATGCTTGATAAGCAGTAGGTCAAGTTCGCTAGTTAAATCAGCCTTTGAAGTTTTAACATCGTAATCAATCCTTGCCATCAAATCTATGAGAAATTTTAATTTCTCCGAACTAAAACTTGAAGCTTGGGATTTGAGCTTATTTATTTTCCAAAATGGAAATCCGGCTGAAGATACTCCACTTTTTACCCAATAAAGATCTCTTAAATGCTTAGCGATTAGTGAAAAAACAAATTCCACAGGATGTTTTTCAAGAATTTTATGAAGCATACGTACAGAATAATCACCCCTCCCTGGCACAATATTGTCCAAAAAATTCCAAAGAAGAACCGGAAGTTTAAACTCTTCAATTTTGGCTTCATCAGGAAAGCTTTTTAATATCCCAGCGCTCAAAGACCCATCATGATAGATAATTAGATTTCCTGAAAGTTCAGATGTCTTCTTCTTAAGCCAAGAAATTTCTTTTTTTCCAAGTAGTTTAATGTCTTTTAATATAAAAAATTGCTCTGATCCAAAAAGTGATGACGCAGAAAGGATTTCCTCAATTTTCCGATCCGATTGATCAATATATGATACTTCCCATGAACGCGAGTGAGCCACATCAATAAATTTTTTTAACCGACTATAACTTTTTTCAATATCATCTCCATGTAATATAATTATTTTCATATTGTGCGACTATCTGCAAGATATCTTACTATCAACTCATCGAGTTTGTTCTTAAAGCTTCCTTTCCGTTTTCTGGTATGTGGTAGAAGTGCTCCCGAAAAGTTTTTTGGGATATGACTTATTTCATGAAGAAGTACTTTATCCTGCTCCCTAACCGGTAGCTTATCAAAATACTTGGATATTACTTCAATTATATAGGCAGGCTCGATATCGAGCGCATTTTGCCATATTTTAGGTAATCCCCAGGTTCTTGCATACGCTCTGGCCTTTGAACCGGTTGATCTGTAAAAAAACAACCTCTCACCAAGAAGATGATCTAAATGAAGTCTTTCAATAAGGACAAAAGCCCTATTTTTAATATCGGGAGCACTTTGATACTCAAATTTTGAAAACTTCTGTGCCTTCGCGTACTGCCTCATTAGTCTTCAATCCTACCACATCACCCTTTCCTGCGGAATCCTTTTTTTCATGCTCAATTTGAATTGAATCGACTTTTTGCTCAAACATATCTTCCCCACCCCGAGCAAATTTAATTGTATCCCCAACAGCAACTGTTCCGTCAAGTTCGATTATGGCAACACCGATTTTATCGTAATAGTGACTTACTTTACCAACTTTAAACAATTTTTTTCACCCCCTTTACCTCCCCTATTTTAAACGCATGAGTCAAGGCAATAGCTAGAGCATCGGCCGCATCATCAAAGTGAGTCTTTTTATGCTTTGCACTTTTTACATGGTTACCAAGTATTTTTCTAATCGAAGCTTGGACCTCTTTCTTTTTGGCACGACCGCTTCCTGTTATCATTTTTTTAATCGTTCCGGGAGCATATTCCTCAACCGCAATACCTGTCTTGCTGGCTGCAAGAAGCATTACTCCCTGTGCCTGACCTACCGATATTACCGTTTTTGCATTATTTGAGAAGAATACTTTTTCGAAGACAAAAACATCAGGTTTATGCTTGACAATAAGCCTTGTTGTTTCCTCATAAATAAAATCAAGGCGTCTTTCTTTAAGAAGATTCTTATCAGTTTCTATAAGACCCCACTCAATTACTTCGTTGCCCTTTTTGGATAACTTAACAACTCCAAAACCCGTCGTAGCTGTACCAGGATCAATTCCTAAAATTAGCATCAGCTAGATTATATAACAATATCATTGACAACTGTTTAGTGCTTTTTGGCCGTCTTAACTGTATTTTTCTCTTTGCTTTTGGAAAAGAAAAGGATATAGATAATGTCCAATATACCCATTGTGTGAACCAAAAGTAAAACTATAAACCACACTTTACTTCCGTTTCTGGCAGCTTTCCAAAGTGCCAACCCCATCCAAAAAAGGCTCCAGATTGCCAAAGGAATAAGAAATATACTAAGCCATCCAGCCATAAGTCCGGGAACAAAAGCTCCTGCATAATTTCCCCAATAAGAATTCATCATTTGTTTTCACCACCTTCCAAACTATCCATATATATAATTTAGAATACTTGTGAAGTACCTGCAAGAAGAATCTTTCCCGATCTAAAACACAAAAAGTTTATTGAAGTCTATAAAGGAGATTACTTAGTTAGATGCTTTTTTTTAACCTTTGGAGTAGCTTTGACCTTAGAGACAGCTTTTTTACCGGAGACAGCCTTGCTAGCACTTTTTTTATAGATCATTTCAATTTCCGTAGGAGATTTCTTTCTTGTATAGTAGAGTTTTGCTCTCCTTGCTCCTTCCGTACCTCTCTTAACAACTTTAATTTTTTCAATCGTTGGGAGACTAACCGGAAAAATTCTTTCTATCCCAATTCCCGCCTCACCGACCCTTCTTACCAAAAAAGTTTTTCCCGGATCCCTACCTTTTATTGACATAACCATACCTTCAAAGACAGATTCTCTGGATTTACCGGATTCCTTGATTTTTTGAACTACGCGTACTCTATCTCCAATTCCAAATTCGGTTTCTTTAATTGTAATTTTCAGTGCCATAAGTAGGTATTTTACACAAACTAAGCCCTATCTTCAAGGAGACATCTTATTAAGAGACTTCACTTTCCAAAATATCACTTATCTTTTGCGCAATAGCTTCATCCCAACAAATTCTAAAAGGAAGATTAACCTTTTTCCCATTCTCAAAAACAAGATATGCATCATGATCCCCCAGGTTCTCAGTCAAATAAACTTTTAATCTTTGCAAAGAATTCGGATCTGTCCTACTTGAGATATTGATAAAGACCTCTTTTTGTTTTTTATCTCCCAAACTACTCATAGTTTCAATAGCCTCAACTATTATTCCAGGTGTTTCGTCTCTTACATCAACTTTTCCAGAAATAAGGAGCGGCTGTCCTTCATTCCAAAAGTCTCTGGTTTCTTTAAAAATTTTGGGGAAAATTACAACCTCTATATTTCCCGTACCATCGTCAAGCTTAGCAAAGGCCATCTCGGCACCCGTCTTTTTGGTAGTTATTACTCTTACACCGGCTACAACCGCAGCGACTTTGACCATATCCGGATGAATTTCAGCTGTCATTATCTCACTTATTTTATGAGTAGACTGAAATTCCAATGAACCGATAATCTCACTTATTGGTTTTGCACTCAAAGAAAACCCTAATAGCTGTCTTTCAAGCGATTCAAGTTCCTCATCGGGAAATTCCTGAATATTTGTTGTTGTTATAACTACCGCCGACTCGGTCTTTTTAAGCTCACTTCCGGCAAACAAACCTTGCTGATTATCGTCACTTTTAGACTTACCAACTTTGTCACGGATTGAGTCCATTGCGGAAAGAAGGGCGGCCCGAGATCCAAAAGCGGATAATGCGCCAACTTTAATAAGACTTTCCAACACCCTTTTATTAATTTTTCTATTATCAACCCGTCCCAGAAAGTCTGCAAACGATTCAAATTTGCCTTCTGCGCGGGAAGAAAGGATCGAACCTATTGCAGCATCACCAACATTCTTGATTGCAGAAAAACCAAATCTTATTGCTTTTCCATATTTTGATTCTTTATCCTCAGTTATTGTAAAACCAACATCGGATTCATTGATATCGGGTGGTAAAACTTTTATTTCCATGCGTCTACACTCGTTAATTGCCGCGGATATTTTCTCCTTGTCTCCAGACTCTGCCGTAAGGAGAGCTGCCATATACTCAACTGAATAATTAGCTTTCATATAGGCGGTTTGGTAGGCTACCATTCCGTAACTTGCAGCATGGGCTTTATTAAATCCGTATGACTGAAAAGGTTCAAAAAGCTTCCACAACTTTTCGGCAAAATCGTCAGTCTGACCATTATCGACAATACCTTTTATAAATTTATCCTTTTGCGCAGCCATCTCCTCAGGTATTTTCTTTCCTACAGCTTTTCTAAATTTATCCGCCTCTTCCCAGGTATAACCTGCTAGATCAAGTGCACAGAAAAGAAGATCGTCCTGATATACAATAAGACCATAACTCATACCTAAAAACTTTTCCATTCTAGGGTCAAGATATTTAATCAGTTTGGGATTATTTTTTCTTTTTATATATTCCGGAATTTGAGAAATAGGTCCAGGTCGATAGAGGGCAACCATAACCATTAAGTCTTCAATTCTCGTTGGTTTAAGCTCGACTAAGTATTTTGTCATTCCGCCACTGGCAAGTTGAAAAACTCCCATCGTCTCCCCTTTCGCCAACATTTCAAACGTGTTCTTGTCATCAAGTGGAATGGTGTGAAGGTCAACGGTTACCCCAAGTCTTTTCTTAACGATATCGACAGCAGCTCCAAGTATTGATAAATTTCTGATTCCTAAAATATCAAATTTTATTAACCCAACGTCTTCACAGGCATGCATTTCATACTGGGTAATAATTTTGTCACCCGAAGGCTCTTTTTGAACCGGGGTGAAATCGGTAATAGGGCTTGGAGAGACAACCACCCCTGCAGCGTGGACAGAAATATGTCTGGCATTACCTTCAAGCTGTTTTGCCAAATCAAGAACTTTTTTAGAATCTGCATCTGTATCGTATAGAGTTCTCAAATCCGGAACTTCTTCCAAAGCTTTATCGATTGTTACAGGGAAACCTTGTTTTGGAGGAGGGATAATCTTGGCAATTCTATCACCAACAGAATATGGATAGCCTAAAACCCTTGCAACATCCCTAACTGCGGCACGACTCAGCATCCTTCCGAAAGTACATATTTGTGCAACCTTTTCTTTTCCGTATTTTCCAGTTATATAACCGATTATTTCTCCACGCCTATCGTCTGCAACATCAAAATCAATATCAGGTGGAGAAGGCCTGAAAGGATTCAAAAACCTTTCAAAAGGCAAATAATAAGAAAGCGGGTTAACTGTGGTAATACCCAAAACATATGAGACAAGGCTTCCTGCAGCCGAACCCCTGGTATTGGTGATAATTCCTTGGTCACTTGCCCAATTAACCATATCTCTAACAATTAGAAAATATGGTGCGTAACCTTTTGTGCAAATAATTCCAAGCTCGTGTTCGAGTCTTTCTATACCCTCATTGCCCGAATCCGGAAGCTTTTCCTTAAGCATCTTTTTAGCAAGCGACCTCAACTCCTCATCGGCCGTTGACCCTTCAGGAAGTTCAAAATGGGGAAAATACCATTTACCTAAAGTTATTTCTAAATTACACTTCTGGGCCACTTTTACCGTATTTTCGAGAGAATCTGGCACATCACTAAAAAGGTTCTCCATTTCTGACGGAGTTCTCACATAAAATGTGGGGGCATCTATATAGCGCATTCTTTTTGTGTCATTCATGGTTTTACCTGTTGCTATACAAACCAAAGCATCCTGGGCCGTTGCATCTTCCGGTTTAATGTAATGGGCATCATTTGTTGCCACGAGCGGAATTCCAAGATCCCGACTTAGATTAATAATTCCTTCATTCCATTTTTTCTCACTATCTCTCATTTCCGTAAGATATGTTTTAATTTCCTGGTTATCAGCTTTATCGATCCATTTATCATACTCATGTCTTTGGATTTCCAAATAATAATCGTCTTTAAACACATCAAAGTACCAGGAAGCTATCTCTTTTGCTTTACCAAAACTGTCTTCCAAAATAGCCTGGCCAACCTCACCCATTGGACAAGAAGAGGTACAAACTATTCCTTTTGAATATTTTTTAAGAGTATTTCGATCCATTCTTGGCCTGTAGTAGTATCCATCAAGATGACTAATTGAGGAGATTTTCATTAAATTTCTATAGCCCTCATCGTTCTTTGCCAAAAGAATAACATGGTAATTTTTAAACTGTCCTCTAGCGGGCCTGTCTTTAAGATCATCTGGAGTAATATAGCCCTCCATCCCGATTATTGGCTTTACACCCTGCTTTTGAGCTTCTTTGTAAAAATCAATTTCTCCATACATAACCCCATGATCGGTGATTGCAATAGAATCCATATCGTTTTCCTTTACATAGGTGAGAAGTTTTGGAATTTTACTTAAACCATCAAGAAGAGAATACTCCGTATGAACATGAAGATGAACAAATTTTGACATTATTTTGCGAATTCTCTACCTGCTTTTCTATCAACCTTGTCTAATTTCATATTTCTTTCCGCGAGAGCTAGTGCGTCATTTAAATCCTCGTCTTCACTAAATTTATGTAAACCTATACTTATCGATATTCCACTCTCTCCGAGATTCGATACTACTCTTTGTATCAAACCTTCCATATTGTCTGGATTTACTTCCGGATTGGCAATTTCCAGTGCTGCCGCAAATTCATCTCCGTGCAACCTGCATAACAAATCAGAAGGTCTGAAGCAAGATTTCAATAAGTCCGAACCGCGTTTAAACAGTTCGTTTCCTGCCTCGTGTCCTTGTCTGTCATTTATCGCCTTTAAATCATCAAAATCTAAAAATAATATGTAAACATCGGAGCCTCTTCGCCTGGCTCCGGCATTAAATCCCTTCAGTTCGATCTCAAATTCATCTTTATTGATAAGTCCGGTTAATTTATCTCTTGTAGCACGTTGCTCAAAACTGGTAATTATATCTGCGATTTCTGCTACAGTCTTTCCATTGATTGTCTTTCTCCAGTAATCACTTCTATCCTCAAAGCCTATGCCCTCAGTCTCTTCTCTTTTCATTTTTGCAACTCCTTAATTAAGCTCTCCTTAACTAAATTTACATCACCTTTTCCTTTCAATTTCTTTTGTACCATACCGATGAGAAAGCCTACAACCTCTCCTTTTCCGTTTTTGTAATCCTCGACTGCCTTCTTTTGCTCACCAACTACTTCTATAATGGCATTACCAGTTTCCTCTATACCTACATACTCGACCTGCGTCAGTTCAACTATTTTCTTAATCAGTCCCCCAGGTTCCGGAAAACCTGTATCAAGCTTTTTATTAATCATAAGATCGGCAATTGTCTTTGCAGAGAGGTTAAAACTAATTCCATGTTCAACCGCTTTTTCGTAATAATCTGCCCTTACAGTGTCGGTAACTAATATTTCAATATAATCCGGAGGGAGACTGTATTGCTTTAAAAACCTTCCTCGCCTTTCCGCCGGAAGTTCAGGTAACGATTTTCTTATTTTTTCTATCTCTTCATCAGTAAACCTCATTGGTGGTAGATCCGGCTCCGGAAAATATCTATAATCTTTTGCGTCTTCCTTACTCCTTTGCAGATATGTAACTTGTTTTACTTCGTCGTATCCTCGTGTTTCAGGATCAATCGAGACACCCTCATTCAATAATTCCTCCTGTCTTTTAATCTCCGCGTTAATTGCTTTTTCCAGAAATTTAAACGAATTAATATTTTTAAGTTCTACTTTATAATTTGGAAGTATTCCCTTTTCAATTCCCTCACTATCACTTAATGAAATATTTGCCTCAAGACGCATTGAACCCTTCTCCATGTCGGCATTACTAATACCTAAATACCTGGCAACCATTTGCACTTCTTTTAAAAATCTGACAATTGAGTCTGTATCATGAAAATCAGGTTCCGTAACCATTTCCATAAGAGGAACCGAGCTTCTATTAAAGTCGATTAACGAAGACTTTTCTCCATCTATTGTTTCATGCACAAGCTTTCCCGTATCCTCTTCCAAATGAACACGGGTCAACCTCTTGTCCTCAAACCCTCCTCCAACACAAAGTGGGAGATCGTATTGGGATATCTGATAGCTTTTGGGTAAATCAGGATAGAAATAGTGTTTTCTATCAAACTTACTGAAACTGTTAATTTTTGAACCGAAAGCAAGACCAAATTTGATTGTACTAATAATGGCTTCACGGTTGGCATATGGGAGAGCTCCAGGAAGTCCCAGGCATACAGGGCAGACTTGTGTATTGGCCGGCTTTCCAAAATGGTCTGAGGAACAGCCACAAAACATTTTGCTTTTAGTTGAAAGCTCGATGTGTACTTCAAGACCTATTACCGGAATATATTTTTTCATATTTGATCTGCCAAAAATTTAGTACCAAACTTTTTCGAAAATCCATAAATTGATATAGAAAATGCAGCGAGTATAAAAAGCAAAAACCTAATACCCAATATTTCGACAACAGTTCCTGAAAAAAGGACGGGTAAAACCGATCCTATTGTTACCAAAAATGCGAAACTTCCGAAAACCCTGCCTCTCAAGTCGGCAGGCGTCCACTCCTGCAAAAAAGTCTGCGAAGGAATTAAAACACTGACAAATGAGAAACCTACAATAGCAAGTATGAGGAAAGAGAAAATTATCCTGACTGTATATGTAAAAAGAGGTAACACGAACGTTATTAAGAGAAGAGAAATACCAATCGTTAGTAAGGCTGTATCAATAACGGCTTTTTTACGAAAGCCCTTTTTTAGTAGTTTGGGGACGATAACTGCACCCGTAATTGCCCCAACTCCAGCGGGAACTAATATATAAAGACCGGCGGAATTTAGTGACACAGAAAGAACATTTTGAGCAAATGTTGGGAACTGAACAATTATCAGTTGTAAAGCTACCTGAAAACCCAAAAGAAGAAGGAGCGGGGTTAAAATTTTTCTCTCATTCTTTATAAAATTGTAACCATCTTTAATATGTCTGAAAAATCCAAAGAGAGCATCTTCTATATTTTCGGGAATAACTTTAACAACCTTGGTTTTAGGCAAAAATGTGGTACTTATGAAAGCTATAAATACAAAAAATGCGCAGAGAAAAAGCGTGTTTCTAAAACCAAGAACGCTTTTTAATAGTCCGGCTACAGCAAAGCCGATAATTAACGAGCCCTGTTGGGTGATAAAAAACAAGCTGTTTCCGTGGACAAGGTTTTTCTTTTCCAGTACCGACGGAAGAGTGGATGCTTCGGAAGGAACGTAAAATTGATTCAAGAATGAGTAAATAAATACTATTTCATAAATTATAAAAATACTGGTATTTGAAGCCAAAGCAAATAAAAATATCGCCAATGATTGCAACAAGTTTGTTATCACAAGAATTAGTCTTTTATCGACAAGGTCAATAATAGCGGGGGCAAATGGTCCTATCATCATCGCAGGAAGCGCATAAGCAACCCACAAAAGGGATGTTGAAATAGCCGATCCCGTTACCTCAAACAGTCTCGTTAAAAGCACAAAGTTCATGATGTTAATAGTTATCTGAGAAAAAATCTGAGAGATCCAAATGTAAATAAAGCTTTTGTTTTTAAGTACTAATTTATATTCACTCAACATATTTATATTTTTGCCACTTCTGGTTTGTAACCCACACTTTCTTCATACAATTTTCCTAATTCAAATAAAATGGGTTCGGAAAACCGTGGACCCAAAAGTTGAAATCCCAATGGAAGTTTACTCTTGGTAAATCCCGATGGGATAGCAATCCCCGGAATTCCAGCTAAATTTGCAGGTGCGGTGAAAATATCAGCCAGATACATTTTAAGAGGATCTTCCGATTTTTCACCCAATTTAAATGCCGGCGTCGGGGAAACTGGAGCTAGAATCGCATCGACTTCTTTAAAAGCATTTTCAAAATCTGCGTTAAGTCGTGAGCGCACCTTTTGGGCTTTGAGATAATAAGCGTCATAATAGCCGGCCGACAAAACATATGTTCCAAGCATTATTCTTCTCTTTGCTTCCGCCCCAAAACTGTTTCGCGAATTTCCATATCTTATTCCGTCGTATCTCCCCAGGTTAGAAGAAACCTCAGCGGGCTGAACGATATAATAAACAGAGATTGCATATTTCGTATGGGGAAGGCTTATTTCTTTTAATTCAATTCCCTGCTTTTCGAATACCTTAGAAACTTCCATTACATTCTTAACAATTTCCTCGTCTGTTCCTCCAACAAAGTACTCTTTGGGAATGCCAATCCTCATCTTCGCTTTAGGTTTCAGCAATTCAGTATCTTTGACTGTGCTATCGTGACCGTCTTCTCCTTTGGTTACATTAAATATAGTTTCAACATCGGACACTGTTCTACCAAAACTCCCCACCGAATCAAGTGATGAAGCCATGGCAATTATTCCATACCTGGGCACAACTCCATATGTAGGCTTTAAACCAACAACTCCACAAAAATTGGCAGGTTGTCTAATTGATCCGCCTGTATCTGTTCCTGTTGCAACCAATGTTAATCCGGCTGCGACTGAAGCTGCCGAACCACTACTGGATCCGCCCGGAACAAACTCTTTATTCCATGGATTTTTAGTTGGACCAAAATCGGAATTTTCCCCGCTGGCTCCATGTGCCCAAGCATCACAATTTGTTTTCCCAAGAGTAATACCGCCAGCGTTTTCCATTCTTAAGACGGAGGTTGCAGAATATGAGGGAATGTAGCTTTCAAGGACTTTAGATGCCGCTGTTGTTCTTATTCCCTTTGTCAAAAATAAATCCTTAAACCCTATTGTGGCTCCAATTAACGGGTACTTGTTGAAAACTTCTTTACCACCACTTGCGATGAGATTGTCAATCTCTTTTGCCTTTTTGTATGCTTCGTCGTCGCAAATGGTAATAAATGAGTTAAGATCCTTTCCTCTCTCAATTCTTGCGAGATAGGAATCTACAAGCTCGGTTGCCGAAAAAGTCTTCTCTTGAAGCCCTTTTTGTGTATCTTTAACAGTTAAAGGAATTTTGTCCATTTTATTTATCAGTTCTTCCTTCCAATATGGCCTTCACTTTAAAATATCCATTATAGGTTTCATCTGTTCCAGAAATAGCTTCTTCTTGGGTAAGGGAAATTTCTCCTTTTACCTCGTCTGCCCGATAAACATCCTCAAGCCCAGTACTCTGACTTGTTGGTTCTACATCTTTTGTGTCTACCTTTGAAAGCTCACCGACAAACTCAACAATACTGGAAAGTTGTGAAGTAAATTTATCGATTTCTTTATTTGTTAACTCCAGCTTTGCAAGCTTGGCAATATGTAAAACGTCTGTTTTTGTAAGCTTTGACATACTTGAGTAATGATATCGCCTATCTGTTATTTTCACAAGAAGTTAAGCCATCTCCTGAAGCAGCTTTATACGTTCAGAAACGGGTGGATGAGTATTAAAAAGATTTGTTAAAAAACCGGTTCCTTTTTGTTTATTATTTTTAAAAGGATTACTAATAAATAAGTGCGCTGTGGCTCTATTTGCAGATCTTAGAGGGGAAGGGTCACTTGAAATCTTTTCAAGTGCAGAGATAAGGCCTTGAGGTTGTCTTGTAATTTCAACTGATCCCGCATCAGCCATATACTCGCGCCTTCTTGAAATTGCGAGTTGTATTAATGTTCCAATAATCGGTGAAAGTATTGCAAATAAAATTCCAATTACTAATATTATTGAGCCCGCATTTCCTTCTCTATCGTCCCTTCTTCTACCCCAAAACATACTTCTTGTGAACCAATCACCGAGAAGTGCTATGAGTCCCACCATAACGGAAACTACCGACATAAGTCTGGTGTCGTAATTTTTTATATGTGTCATTTCGTGAGCGACAACTCCTTCAAGCTCCGTTCTGTCTAGTTTGGAAAGGAGACCAGTTGTAACACAAATGGCAGCGTGTTCAGGGTTTCTTCCTGTGGCAAATGCGTTGGGGGATGTATCATCTATCACGTAGAGCTTCGGCTTAGGGAGACCGTCTCCAATTGCAATATTTTCAGCAACCGTAAAAAAGTTAAAATCCCGCGTTCTTATCGCAGGTCTAGCACCGGAAATTCCCAAAACGATTTTGTCGGAGTAGTAATAACTGAAAAAGCTGGATACACCGCTAATAATCAAAGCCAGCCCCAAGTATCCCAATCCTCCAGGCTCGTAACCCATATAATATCCGAGAGCTTTGGTTAAAAAATAAGTAGCAACAAAAACAAAGGCTACGAATATAGCCACTATCACAAAGCTTTTAATCTTATTGCTGGTTTGAACCTCGTAAATATTTTTCACAAGTTAACCTTAGGGGTTTTCATTTCCTCACCACTGACCTTTAATCCGTCACCATCTGTTGGGGTTTCCAAACCCTTAAGTACTTCAAAACGGAATATTTTGGCTGCCAGATTACTTGGAAATGTAACCATCTTAACATTATAATCAGCTGTTAAATCGATCAAAAGACGCCTGGCATACATTACTTTATCACTTGTATCCCTAAGCTCATCCATTAGTGTTTTAACAACCTCACTTGCCTTAATTTCGGGGTTACTTTCTACAACCACTTGAATCTTAGGAAGAACGTCTGCCAATTGTTTCCCGGCATCAGCCATTTTATTTAGATCTCCGGATTTTACGGCAGATGTTATAGCCTTCCTGGCACTTGTAAGTTCATCAAAAATTCCTTTTTCGTGTTTTAGATAACCTTCGGCAGATGATTCTAGGTTAGGAATAAGTTCAGATTGCCTTTTAAGCTGATTACCTATTTCCTGAATAGAGGCACCGACTCTTGTTTTTGTTGTTACAAAAAAATTGTATGTGGAAACTAGCCAAAATCCCAAAATTATTAAAATTGCTATTAATACATAAATCATAATTTATTCACCACCTTTCAATAGTTTTTCAAATTCGTTCAGACTTCGCGTATTTATTATATCATCACCGGTTGCCCACCCCCGTCGCGCAACCGAAACTCCAAAAAACATATTGTTCATTCCGTCTATATGATGAGCGTCAGTTCCGAATGTCAGTTTCACACCAAGTTTCACAGCATCACGGACCAGAGTATCGGGTAGGTCAAGCCTCATTGGATCACAGTTTATTTCAATCCATTTATTATTTTTAAGACAATAGTTAAAAATTTCCGGCCAATTAAGCTCAACGCCCTCCCTTTCATTTATCTTTCTGGCAGTTGGGTGTGCAAATATCTTACATTTTGGGTGACTAAGAGCGGTCAAAACCCTTTGGGTCATTTGATCCCGATCTAAACCAAAACTCGAATGTATGGAAACAAGGGCAAAATCAAGAAAATCTAGTCCCGCCTCAGGTACGGGCAATCTTCCATCCGAAAGTATATCTATTTCAAGACTATTGAACACTTTTTTTACGCTATAATTTGACGTATTTGTAATTGAGTAATTTAATTCATCAACCTTTTCACGCTTTCTTTTGAGTATTTCCACAAAATCATTAGGCAAGTGACCTTTTTGACTCGGATTATGTTCCGTAAAAGCTAAATATTCATATCCAAGATCGTTTCCTTTTTTCACAATCTCGTCCATCGTATTTTCACCGAGATCGTGGCTTGTCTCGATATCAAAATCGGAATGAATTTGTAAATCTGCTTTTACTTTATTAAGAGAAACCAAACTTGGTAAGGTGTGATTCTGCGCAGCCTCTATCTCCCCTGTATCTTCCCTAAGTTCAGGCTCTATATAATCAAGACCTAAATAATTGTAAAAAGATTTTTCTTCTTTAAATTTGACTCTTTTTTCACTTTTCCCGGATTTAATGCCGTATTCGGAAAGCGAGTAACCTTTTTTAATTGCATATTCACGAAGGGCTATATTGTGATGCTTACTACCAGTAAAGTGTTGTAAAAGTGATCCGTAGCTATCAACCGGCTGAGCCATTATGTCTACACGAATATTCCCGGGTAGCAATATTGAAGCTGTATGACCACCCTTCTCTATCGTTTTTTGTGATTTCGGATACTCTATAAAATACTCAAGCACGATTTCAGGCCTATTTGTGGCTACAGCGATATCTATGTCACCAATAGTTGCAGCCTGGCGTCTAAGACTGCCTAGTGGATCTACACGAATAACCTCGGGGTTACCTTGAATATAATCCATAATTTCATTGGCAATCATGGCTGCATACGGCAAAAGATGACGCTTAACTATCTTCTCTTTTCTCTCTACTTCTCTAAGTTTAACCTTAACTTCTCTAGGATCACCATACTTAATCATTTTCATGGCAGTTTTTATACCTATTCCAGGAAGTTCCATCAATTTAAATGCTTCTTTTGGGATATCTTTTGTCAAATCATCAAAGTGTCTGGAATATCCTTGTTTAAAAAGTTCACTTAGATGTTCAGCAATACTCGGCCCAATTCCGGGAATTTCCTCAAGTTTGCCATCATCCCATAAATCTTTAAGTTCACTTGTGGCATGTTCGACCGCATCCGCGGCTCGCTCATAGGCAATAATCTGAAATTTGTATTTTTTATCATCCTTAAGTTGATAGGAAGCTGCAACATCTTTTAACAGTTTAGCGATTTGAAGATTTGAATGACTCTTTGATTCCACGGCTAGATTAATCTTACCACAGTTGATATAATTATCCTTGTTTGCGAGAGGTCGTAGCTCAACGGCTAGAGCGCTTCCCTGTCACGGAAGAGGTTGCGAGTTCGAATCTCGTCGACCTCGCAAATATAAGTTAGAAAATTACACAAATTTAATATTTAGCCACTTGACTTAATCTCCCTCCTAAGATAAATTCAGGCTACGTTCTATCTGCCCGATTAGAAAGAGGGTGAGCAGATTTGAAATTTGATCTTAAAAAACTTCTTAAAACATTAAAACTCAACGAGGAAAATATTAGTATGGTCCTAGGAGCAGTCGTATTGGTTATTGTTGGTGTATTAATAGTTAATTATTTTAAAGATAGAGGTAGCGTTAATTTACCAGCAAACTCTACTCAGGTATCCACCGTCAATGAACACACAGTCACTAAGGGTGAAACGCTCTGGTCAATCGCAGAGGATTCTTACGGTTCCGGATATAATTGGGTTGATATCAAGGCCGCAAACAATCTATCGACTAATGAAATTGAAATAGGACAAAAACTAATTATTCCCAGTGATGTTGAGGCTATGGAACCAACAGCTACGGAAAAATCTGAAAATGTGTTACAAGCTTCCCCGATATCCGAAGAAACTTATACGGTTGTTAAAGGAGATTGTCTTTGGGATATCGCTGTAAGAGCTTACGGAGACGGATTTAGATGGACAGAAATTGCCCAGATAAACAATCTTGATAATCCAGATGTAATTCATGTCGGCAATGTCTTAATGTTACCTAGATAGATTATTTTCTAATAAGACTGGAGCTTTATAGTAGATTTTTTAGTTTACTACTTAAGGGCCTGGGGACGTTTTTGATTTACTTACGTTTTGTATAAGGATATTTGAATATCGTTCTTCGCTCTTATTTCATTCTATCGCCTTTCACAATTTCTTCTATCTCGGTTTACCCAATACAGGTCCTTTATAGTTAAATATTCGAGCCGAGGCTTTTTTATAAAGCTGCAATCAAGTATAATCTAGATTCAATCAGGCGGGATTAGTTAAGCGGCCTAACGCTACCTTCCCAAGGTAGAGAAACGGGTTCAACTCCCGTATCCCGCTCCATATCGGAATCGTTTTCCGAAAGAGAGCATTTATCCCGTGTTATCAAGCTATTTTTAGGTTCGAGCCGACCTTTTTTCTCATCGAACGCTTTTTCAGTCTTTTTCAGGAAGATAA
>Ga0172375_10003027_pt1 | contig 25781 bp, 30 predicted proteins | sample LakKiv1m_FD_114537 | JGI IMG/M metagenome (GOLD analysis project Ga0172375, IMG submission 114537) | Freshwater microbial communities from Kabuno Bay, South-Kivu, Congo - kab_092012_11.1m | ecosystem: Environmental > Aquatic > Freshwater > Lake | place: Democratic Republic of the Congo...
GGCCGGCATATTCGAATGCGGTCTCTACGAACTCCTTAACCGTATGTGAATCTCCTGTGCCAACTATATAATCTTTTGGGTTAGGCCTCTGCAACATCTTCCACATAAGCTCAACATACTCGGGCGCATAACCCCAGTCACGTTTAGCTGATAAGTTCCCGAGATATATTTTATCTTGTTTCCCGGCAACTATGTTCGCGAGGCCTTTGGTGATCTTGCGCGTAACAAAAGTCTCTCCGCGGCGCGGCGATTCGTGATTGAAAAGTATGCCGTTACAGGCAAAAAGATCGTAGCCTTCACGGTAATTAGCGACCATCCAGTAGGCATAAAGCTTTGCCGCTGCATATGGGCTCCTCGGAGCAAATGGCGTATTAAACCCCTGAGGAGACCCGGATTTACCGAACATCTCGCTCGAGGAGGCCTGATAGAATTTTATATCTTTCCGGCTAATACGTATGGCTTCGAGTATCCTCGTCGTCCCGAGGCCTGTCGTGTCGCCGGTATATTCCGGCATATCAAAACTCACGCGCACGTGGCTCTGCGCGCCAAGATGGTATATTTCATCCGGAACGATATTGTTTATAACATATGAAACCTGCTCAAAACTGGAAAGATCCCCGTAATGTAAAAATAGCCTGGTATTTTTCATATGAGGATCCATATAGATATGGTCTATGCGACCCGTATTGAAAGTGCTTGCCCTTCTAATGATCCCGTGAACTTCGTATCCTTTGTGCAGCAAAAACTCGGCAAGATAACTTCCGTCTTGCCCGGTAATACCGGTAATTAAAACGCATTTTGCCATTTTTTCCTTTCGTTACAAATTTAAATTCTCGTAGACAGCTCCGCCCTCTCAGTCACATTCGCCTTGTGACCTAAGGGTTCGTACTGCGTGCTGCGTTCGTCGTACTGCGTATTAAATACGAACTACAGTTTCTTCAGTAAATTCGTTATCATGCGGCTAACATGATCTATTTGTTCTAAAATATCCTTGTCGGTATCTGATTTCAAAAAGCCGATCTCTTTTGCAATAACCAATTGTGTTTCGAGCTCTGCTAACGATCCAAGAGCTATATTAAGAAATCTTGAGAATTCTTTTGAATATTTCCGTCTAAAGCCTTCGGCAATATTCGAAGGGACAGAAACCGCGCAGCGCCTCATCTGATTGGTCAATCCATATATTTCGCTGGAAGGAAAATCGTTTGTTATCGTATATATTTCTTTTACCAATTTAATTCCTAGCTTCCAGATATCCAAATCTTTAAATGTAATAATTCCCGTCATTCTATCCTGTCTTGCGCAGAACGCAGCACGCAGTACGCAGTACGCAGTACGAAACTACTATTAAACTTTCTCTACCAATGCCGAATCTATCTCAACAGCTATAGAGCTCTTTATCGCGGACACTGAAATAACAAGCCTGCATTTCCCGTCGTCTTTGCGCACTATAAAGCCTTCAAGCCCCTGGAACGGGCCTGACTTTACATAAACCCTGTCTCCCTTTTCCAGATACGGGAACGGGTCCAGGGCAATATCGGTCTTCATTACGCCCTTCAGCGCGGAAATGACACTTTCTTCAACAGGAATAGGAACTCCCCTGGCATTCACAAAGGTCACCGCACCTTTTGAACGCAGGACATCTGTCTTATGAAACACGTCGGTTTTTACAAAAAGGTAGCTTTTGAAGAGCGGTTCTTCAACAGAAACGGTGCGGTCCGACCAGCGGCGCTTGATCGTGCGCATGGGCAAAAAGCTCTCTATAGAACGTTTGCCAAGCTCTGTTTGGACAGACTTTTCATGGCGGCTTTTTGTGTATAAAGCGAACCAATTTGCTTTTTCTTGTGTTATCATAGAGTGATATACGTTGATATATTTTGATATGGAGTAACATACAGAATATACCATATAATATATAGATAGTCAAATCGACGGGTGAAGTATTTATTGGTCAGAGAGGAAAAGCAGTATTAGGAGAACCGAAAGACCGCGGTGAATACGTATCGCGGAAAACATCTATGTAATGGATTATTTCGTTTGCCGTTTTTGAACAGGCCACATGATGGCGTAAAGGCTTTATATGCGGAAAACCCGCAGTGTACCATAGGTAGAATTTCCTGAATTTCTTAACACCTCTTTCTTCTTTAAAACATTTGACGCACATATCAAAATGTTCCCTCATGGCAGACGCTATATCTTCCGCAGTAGGCGGCTCAGCCTCTTTACCGGTCTCTAAGAAGGTCTTGATCTCGCGGAATATCCAGGGATTCCCCAGCGCGCCCCGCGCGACAAGAAGAGCGTCACAGCCTGTTTCATCGAACATTTTCTTGGCAAGTTGAGCAGAGAGTATGTCCCCGCTGGCGATAACAGGAACCTTGACCGCTTTTTTTACTTCCCGGATCGCGTTATAATCGACTGTTCCGCGGTATGCCTGCGCCTTCGTCCGGCCGTGCACAAAAATAGCCTTCACTCCGGCGTCCTCGGCATAACGGGCTATCTCTGCGGCATGTACCGCTGTATCCCAGCCAAGCCTGAGCTTGACCGTCACGTAAGGTATCGGCGAGTTCTGGACGATAAGTTTGAGCAATTTATTCAGTTTAGGCGGGTTCAATAAAAGGTCAGCCCCTTTGCCTTTTGCGACGACTTTTCGCGTTGGGCAGGCTGCATTAAAATCGAGAGCGTCGAAATCGTAGTCTCTTAATTTTTCAAGGGCCTTAAGGATGAACTCGGGCTCTTCGCCAAGTATCTGTATCCCCAAGGGTCTATCGTCAGGCCGCATCTTGACTGTCGCCATCGTCGCCCTGCTCCCGTATGACAAGGAGCGGGTATCGATCATTTCTGTAAAAGCGAACTCGCAGCCCCATTTCCTGTTTATCGCGCGAAAAGGATACCCGCTGACTCCGGCAAGCGGGGCGAGGATAAGAGGCGCTGATAATTCGATCTTGCCGAAAGTGAACATCCCGGTTATTTCCGCCCGTCTTCCCACACGCGCCACGGGGCCTTGCCCTTTGTCCACAACTCTTCGAGCTCATTCTTGTCGCGCAAGGTGTCCATGCTCTTCCAGAACCCGGTATGTTTAAACGACATGAGCTCGCTGTCAGAAGCGAGCTGTTCGAGCGGTTCGCGTTCCCACAGGGTCTTATCCCCGCCTGGTATATAATCGAATATCCCGCGGTCGAGCGCAAAGAAACCTCCGCTCACCCAGGCGCAGGTATTGTCCTGCTTTTCCTGGAATCTCACCACCCTATCCTGGGCGCCTATCTCGACCGACCCGAATTTCCCGACAGGCTGTATGGCGGTAAGCGTGGCAAGTTTGCCATGCTTCTTATGGAAGGCCAGGAGTTTTTTAATGTCGATATCTGCGACCCCGTCGCCGTAAGTGAGCATGAACGTCTTTTCCTTTATATACGGCATAACCTTCTTTATCCGACCGCCTGTCATGGCTTCGACGCCTGTATCGACCAAGGTGACTTTCCACGGCTCTGATTTTATCTTATGGATCTTTATATCATTGTTCTCAAGGTTAATGGTCACGTCGGACTGGTGCAGAAAATAATTGGCGAAATATTCTTTAATAACATAACCTTTATATCCAAGGCATACGATAAATTCGTTAAATCCGAAAGCAGAGTATATTTTCATGATATGCCACAGGATAGGCCGCCCGCCTATCTGGACCATCGGCTTTGGCACGGTATATGTCTCTTCTGACAATCGCGAACCGAACCCGCCGGCAAGAATAACAACTTTCATGACACCTCCGCTTTGTCTATACCCCGGGCCGGTTTTTTAAGCAGGTACTTTCTCTGCTTGATGGTCACATAATTCGACCACGTTTTATTGAACCCGGCCTGGGCATTTATAAGTTCTTTTATGGCATTTGCCTGGGACATTAGCTCGTCGGCCTGATAGACGATCGTAGCCTCCAGCGTCTTAGGCAGGATCGGGGACTGCTGTTCGTACTCTCCGTGATGGCTTAAGACAATATGTTTAAGCACCGCGGCCAGATCGTCCGGGAAGTCCCTGATCCCGGATAATTTATGTGAAAGTATCTCGAACCCGAGCGGCAGATGCCCTATAAGCCCGCCCTGCAAGGTCTGCTCGAACTGGGCCGGGTCGATCTCTTCTGTCTTGCCGATATCATGCATGAATGCCCCGATAAGGCAGAGGTCCCGGTCAGCATCAGGATAGAGGTCGCATACCTTATCCGCTATGTACATCACCTCGTATGAATGCTCTGCCAGCCCTCCGATATAGGCGTTATGCCAGTTCTGCGCGCCCGGCGCCTTTTTGAATTTGGCCATCAGTCCGGTGTCTTTATAAAATTCATCCGCCAGAAGACGGATCCACTTATTCCGTATGCCGCTCAAATAACCATGGATCTTTGCCATAATGCCGTCTATATCATCCACTGTCCGCATCATGTCTTCGGGCTTATATGAGGACGGATCGGCTTTTTTTATATCTTCTACCTTTAGCTGGACATTATCTTTCCAGACATCTACCGAGCCTTTAACTGAGACAAAATCTCCGGGCTCGGCCCTACGGTCAAATATCTGCGCGTCTTCCCATACCCTTCCTTCGATAGCTCCGGTCTTGTCCGCCAGGGTCAGCTTAAGATACGGCTTATTGTCCTTTGTTTTCTGCATCTCTTTTTTTTTGAGAAGATAGACCGTATCGACACGCTCGTTGTTTTTGAGGTCTTTGATGTATTTCATAGGAAGTGTCATAAATTTACCGGTAATTACAGAACTGGAGCGGTATAGGAAAGTCTAGTGCCCTTAAGTGCGCGATGACAGACTGGAGATCGTCTTTCTTTGCCCCTGATACGCGCACCTTTTCCCCTTCGATCGCGGCCTGGACCTTAAGGTTCAAGTCCTTTATGATCTTTACGAGCTCTTTGGTGCGTTCTTTAGGCATGCCGGTCGTTATCTCGATCTCCTGTTTGAGCATCTCGCCGAATATCTTTTCAGGCTCTTTAAAATCCAGCGCCTTCAAAGAGACGCCCCGCTTAGCCATCTTTGTGCCAAGCATATCCTTAAGCTGCTGAAGCCTGAACTCGTCTTCTGTCTGGAAAAATATCTTTTTTTCTTCCCGGTTAAATTCGATGGAGGATTTACTGGTCTTGAAATCATAACGCTGCGCCAGCTCTTTTTTCGCCTGGTTTACCGCGTTATCGACTTCCTGCATATCGACTTCGGAGACGATATCAAATGAGAATTTTGCGTCGGCCATAGTAACATAATTATACCTCAAGAATGGAGAAAACCAAGAGAAAAGAAGGAAACGATCTACGACATACGATATGCGACCTGTGAAACTCGTGTTCCTTCTTATCCGATCTCCTCTATCTTTACCTTAACGACCCCTGAATTGAGGTTCGCTATGCAGCTGAATGCGCGCCTGGTCAGGTCTATCGCGCGGTTCAGGCGTTTGTTCGGTCCCCGGTCATTCACCCTGACAACAACGCTTCGCCCTGTGTTGACGTTTGTTACCTTGAGCAGCGTCCCGAAAGGATAATACCATGACGCGCAGGTCAACTCGGTAGGGTCAAACACATCGCCGTTGGCTGTATACTCATTAAGGGCTTCTCCTCCTCCATACCATGACGCGACTCCAACAACTTCCGCGTACGAAACTTGACTCGCAAAGAACGCCATGAACAGGATTATAATACCAATGGCCATTTGACGTACCATTTGGCACCTCCCATTGATAACATCATTTGAAAAGAGTTTGGTTTGTGGTTAAAAAAATATACTCCGCCAGCCTGAATTAAGTTCTCCACCAGCACCTCCTTTGTTTGCGTTGAATCAAGTATATCCAACGAAAAAAAGAGGTTCAAGAAAAGGCTGCTGAGTATTTTATGGCTTAACGAAATCGACGGAGAGATCCTACATTAGGCGATCTTTCGCCCGACTAGATGCAGAAAAGGATCTTAGATCAATTCGAGCAGTTTCAGTATTTTCTGGTTGAATTTTTGAGCGTCTTTATGCTCTTCGGGTGGAGCCCATGGGGCAAAGGTTTTATCTGTAACGGGGTCGTACGGGCCTTCTTTAAGTTCATAAACAACCGAGTCCGGCTCCAAACAAATGAAACTATGCCAGACCCTGGGAGGAAATTCAACAGCCCTGCATGGTCCCAGGGCGTCCAAGACAGCGTGATCGATGACGTTACCGTCATCGTCATATTCCACGGCAAGAAGCTTTCCTCTCACTATGACAAATGCCTCGAGCTTATCAGGGTTCTCATGTTTATGCGGCCTGGCGTACGTCTTTGGCTCAAAGGCATTCAACATCCTTTGGATCATTTCTCCCCGGCTCTTATGAAGATTATAGTTCTGGCGTTTGCGGGGAGAGCGCTTGGCCTGGTCTGACAAATTGCGGATCAGAACGTCAGTTACTTTGAGCATCAGGGTGTTTGCCTCTTTCCTGGGCTTTTGTTGAGGGCGCCGCTGCGGTGCCTGCTGTTACGGTCCCTGCTTTATCTGACTTTGGTTTTCCGTTGTAATGGTCCTTGAGTTTTTGGAGCGCTTCGGCAAGCTGCGTTTCATCAGCCCATTGGCTGGCGGTAACCAAGACCATGAAATACGCCGATACTATAGGTATCCTTATATTTTCTTTATCTTTATAGAACTTATCAAGCTCTTTTACTACGTCTCCGGAAGCCATATCCGGCGGGATGAGCCGGGAGAGGGACTCCACGAAGCTAAGTGTATCCTGGTCCATCTGGGTACCCTCAAAGACAACGCCTATGGTCGAGCACGATCCGATAGTGTCCATGATGCCCCTGACATAAAGCTCTTTTTCGTAGGCCTTAAAACTGTTCCACCCAGCCCCGTTCACAAGAGTAACGGCGCTTTCCGTATCTGTTGTCTCATATCCCCCGCTGATGGCGAATGCCGCAGCGGATAGAACAAACCCTGTCAAAACGACCAAAATGGCTCTCTTCATCGCACTCCTTATTGTATAGCGTCTATCTTAGCTGCCAGGATAAAGTCATTCTCCGTCAGGCCACCCGCGGCATGCGTAAAAAGCGTTATCCTGACCTTGTTGTACGATATGAATATTGAAGGATGATGGCCTTCGCTTTCTGCTACGGCCGCAACTGCATTGACGAATTTCATGGACCCTGGAAAATCCTTGAACTTATATTCCTTTTTCAATTTCCCTTCGACCAGATCCCATCCGGTCAATTGAGATAGATACCCGCGCGCAATGTCTTCAGGCATCGGAGGAGTGCCGACCTGGCAGGGTACGCATTTTTTTTTGATCAAATCATCTTTACTCATCATGGCCCACTTTTATGATCTTTCCGTCAAACTCGACGGTCTGCCCTGCCCGGATCTTACAGGCCTTTCTTGTTTCGACCTTGCCATCGACCTTGGCCTCTCCATGTTCGATCGCGAGCTTGGCCATGCCTCCGGTTTCAGCCAGCCCTAAAAGCTTCACCAGCTTGAATAGCTCTATAAAATCGCCTTTGAGATTGAATACAAGATCGTTGCTCACGATCTAATTATAACGCAATCGATGAGGATATCAAGGATATAAGTAGCGGCTCTGGGGGGAAGGGTGATGTCCCAAAATCATAACATGGTAAAGATCTGCTGACTCCATCGAATTTTAAACGGGCAGTCGGTTTACTGAAACTTCGCTATAATTTTCAGTAAACCTTTGTGCCCAAAATTCGATGCATTAAAAAGCCTCCGGGGTTAAACCCAGGAGGCTTTTTAATAGTGGCGTCCCCGGGCGGTCTCCTTCGCTCAAATGCTTTCGCGTTTGAGCTTCGGCGGACCTGCCCGGCCGAGTTTCCGCCGAAGCCCTACCGGAGTTAACCTGCCGAGGGCGAAGGCGAATGGCGTCCCCGGGCGGAATCGAACCGCCACGGCTGGCTTCGGAGGCCAGTACTCTATCCAATTGAGCTACGGGGACTAATCAAAATTTTCTGTTCTCCGGATTTCCTGGCCGGAAAATTTTGTACTCCAAAATCAATGCGTGAGAATTTCAATAATTGTCGAAGACAATTGTGAAATTCGAACAATGCTTTGATTTTGGAGCGGTCTCGAAAACATGTTTTGATTTTTGGACAATGCGTTTTTTCAAATTCGAACCATGCCATGATTTTGGGATCGTATCATTTCTCTCTATAATCACACGCGATCACTCGGCCGCCCAAGAACGTGAACATCACTTTCCTGTTGCTGCCGGGCGCGGCCCTGTATATGTAGATCTCTTTCTCCCCTTCGGGAGAGGCGAATTTGCTCTGCTCATCAGGCGATCCGTATAACATAATGATCGCGCTCTTTTCAACACCTTTCAGGTCTCTCTTTTCCGTAACGGCCTTGTCGATGTCTTTCCTTACAGGCCGGAGATCCTCTGCGCAGCATGTAACGGAGATAAGAACGGCTGACATGATCATTATCGCGAATAAAGTTTTTTTCATTTGTAAGTAGTTCTCCTGACGTAACGGATCACTTTTGGATCTTCCATAACACGCTTCAGGATATCCTTTTCCTCATATCCTTTCTTTGCGTACGATATGCCGACTTTATTATTATTATAATCCTGACGGTGTTCAGCAGGTGTATTTGTGTTATCGCCCTGTTCGCGGGCGTTCGTTACCTGCAGAGCGAACTCAGGCCCATACTCTTTTGTCAGAAGGTAACTCCAGAGCACGTGCCTATAAGCATCCTCCGGAACATTAATGTCCGCCGAATGCGCCTTGTGCGCCTCGAGCTCGGCATGATCGGCTATCTCTTTAAGCCGCCCCATCTTTTCGTAATTGCGCGCGAACAGGTCCGCCTCGTCCTGGGTCAGCTGCCTGTTGAGCTGGCCGGTCTCATACATCTTTTGGCCTAATTTCAGGATATCCTCTTTCGTTATATTAGCCGTATAGTCCACGGTCACGTCCTCTGAGTCCGCCGTGGCCGTATCATATATGTCCTCAGGCGGGTTCTCGTCGGTCGCGCCTTCCGAAGTCCCGGCCGCGATAAAGCCGGCCATTAATAGTCCGAGGATAAATATCGATCCCGTGAGTTTCATATGTGCTTGATTATACCCTTTATAGAGCGATCGCTCAACCGCAAATTTCATATTTCATAGCTTCTGTCCGTACACATAAGCCTTGACCGGCCGGCGGTGCCCGTATTCAAGGTAGGTCCTCTTTCCCTGGAACAATACCGAAAACCCCATCTTTTCAAAAAATTGTCCGGCTTTTTCAGACATAGTCACCAGATGCACGCCGCCGACCCCGGACACTTTAAGATATTCCTTATACGTCCCGACAAGCTGCGCGCCCAGGCCTGAGCTCCTGAATCTCTCCAGAATATTTATATGCAGTATAGCCGGATAGTTCTTCGAATAGTCGGGCATAAGGAATTCCCCTTTTAAAGAGCTCCATATCATACGCAGTAAAAAGGATATGTTCTTAGCCCTTAAGAACGTCCCGCGCCTGAACATCTTTACGACCGTGCCCGGGATGATACGGGACAGCATCTTTTTATTGAGCCTGTCCTCGTCCCTGGCGCCTATAAGATATCCGACCACCTTATCGTCAGCGACGCCGACAAAGCACGATTCCGGCTCATAGTCCGTAAAGTACATGGTCAAGAGATCCGCAAGCACCTCTTTGTCGTCGCAGAATATCTCGGCCGAATCCCCCATGAAAGCCGTGCTGTATGCTATGTCCCTGAGGGCCGGCCTGTCCTCAGGAAGATATTTTCTTATCGAAATCTTTCCCTCGATCCTATTCAAAAGAGATGATCCTCCATGCCGTTGCTTCGAACGGCAATGTATGCATCCTTATCGAGCCCAATATCCTGTCCGGGTCGCCGAGGTTATTAAGCGGTATCCTTAGAATAAGGGCCTTTTTTTCATAGGTCAATTTTACCTCAGGCCAGCGGACCTTGCGGTTACCGTCAAAAATGCGTATGCCGAAGATACCGAATGATATCCTTACCTTCGGCATCGAAGCGAATTTTGTCGTTGGGCTATATCCCATAAGATAGATCGACAGCCCCATCATCTTTCTGATATTGTGCTTCATGTCTATCTTAATGTAAATATTCGCTGCTGTGGCGGCATATGCCGCAGTCGGGTCTGTTCCGTCATCTTTTTTTGAATCGGGCACCGACAGATAATGCCATTCGCGCACGGGCACGCCGTATTTATGCAAAAGGATCTCAGGATAGTCCCCGAATATCTCATTTTTACGCACGAACGTAAACAGATACGGCCGCATAAAAGCGATCTGGCTTTTGTAACACTCGACGCATCCGTTCTTTACCGCGATCTCATCATCTGTAAGTTTCAATTCTTTATTAACGACATTTCCCATACCTTCCGGAGGATAAAGCGTCAGCTCAGGATGATATCCAAGCGTTTTCGGCCAATGCAGCACATGGATCAGATATGGATATACCGCGGGCTCTTTTATCGACCCTTCGAGATCCCATAGGGCCACCCTCAGGAATAAATACAGAGACTCGTGATCGCGATTGGTATCCGCCGGATGAGATACAAATATCTTTGTCGGCTTGAACCCGGATATTACCTTCTTAATATCGCCTAATATGCTTTGGCCTATGAACGACGCCCCGGGCGACATAGAGTCAGCATATGGCACCTTGGTCAAAAGGGTCAAAAATCCCCGGTAAGGCCTCCGTTCATCCCAATAACGCGTAAAGATATCGAACGTCCCGAAATCAGGGTATCCTAAGAACAGAAGATCATCCCGCAAGAGCCCCAGGTTCTGCATGGCGCAAATGCTCTCCTGCCTGCGCAATTCCCCAAGGTGTATGTTCTCTTTTCTGGGTATAGGGAACCGCTTTTCATAGGCGATGACTGCCATTTCGTTCATGTCGCCGTTAGTGTAACATACGACCTGAACTCTGGCTCCGGATCTTAGGGCGCGCTGGATAACCCCGGCTGCGGCAATAGTCTCATCGTCCGGATGCGGCGCCAGGACAAGGACGCGGTCTTTGCGGGTGAACGGCGGAAGCTCCTCTGCAGAGGCATAAAAAAAACCTGCGGAAAAGACAAAACAGCATATAACGAAAAAAAGCAGAGCGTTCTTTTTCATGTACCGTGCACCAGGATGATTTTATTTTATAGGAACGTGGACAGCCGATGTGGCGGCCGATTCCGCCTTGGGGATCGTGATGCTTAAGACTCCCGCTTTATAGTTAGCCTGTATCCCTTCGCTCTTACATTCTACGGGAAGCTGGAACGTGCGTTCGAATTTGCCCGACATACGCTCTTTGCGGATCACCCCTGAGGTCTTATCTTCTGTGATCACTTCGCGCATGCCCGCGATGTGCAGTACCCTGTTATTTTCCAAAGTTATGTCGATCTTTTCCTTATCCATGCCCGGCAGGTCCGCCAGGACATATATGTTCTTCTCGTCCTGGGTTATGTCCACTTTGACATCCGAGCCGAACGAGAATATATCCCCGCCTGCCGTATCGGACGACTGGAGGTCTTTCATAAGATAATCCATTTCTTTTTTCACCTGGACGATCTTCTTCCTTAACTGCGCGAGATTTTGCGTTTCATCATCAGTAGCGGTCGTCTCGGCGTGCGCGCTTGTCAGGGACAATAACCCGATCACCGTAAAAATCAGTGCGTTTTTCATAGTATCTCCTTTATGTTCGGATCGCAAACTATTCGTTCACTGCAGCATTATTCTATGTCCCCCTGCCCCCTTTGTCAAAATAATTCAATACCGGTTATTAAAATACCCGTCCCTGTCGTGAACGTGAAGCCTTGTCTTTACGTTATATCCAGCCGCATGCGCCATGACCTCGGCGCTGATCTCTTTCCATGTCTTTATGTAGAAGTCCTCATCGCGTTTCATCCGACCATACCGCTCCCCGATCGCATTATCAACCGCTGTTACGGCGCGGACTATCTCGTCTATATTCCCGAGATTAAAATTAAGGGCCTCGAATTCCAGATTACGCGCCTCAGGGAAAAACGCGAACGCGGCGCCTATATCGGATATGAACGGCAGGACAGGAGATATGTAAACGGTCACCGGAATATCATTTTTCAGAAGCTCGTTTATGGCCAGCCTTCGCTCCCCGTAATCAGGACTTTTCCCTTCGAAGATATCTTTAAAACGCTTCTCTAAAGTATTAGCTGTAAAATAGATATTATCGCATAGCCCCTGTTTTAAAAGTTCCATGTGCCTGCCCACGTACGGAGATCGGGTCATAATGGTATACCGTACCTTATGGCGGTGCAATATCTCAAGGACCCGTTCGGTGATACGGAACTCTTCTTCATATGGCCCGAAACATTCTGTCGTAGATCCCAGGAGGACCTTTTCGGGCTTCTTCAGGCAAAGCTCCTTTTCTAAAAGATCCGGCAGGTTGACCCTGGCCTCGAGATATTCGCCCCAGGGGCGAGGATCCTTCACCACCGTTTTATTGGACCTTACGTAACAGTACAGGCAGCCGTATGCACAGCCTTTATATGGATTGATCACATATTCAGCGAGATCTATTGCCGTAGGATTAAGCGCCCGGACCGCATTGACTTCCTTTATTTCCATGGCTGCTCCACGAGGTTAAGCATGAAAGCTTTTGTGAATTTAAAACCCGCGCTTTTGATATTTTCCGCGAAGACGCGCGCCCTTTCCAGGGACTCTCTTTTATGTTTATAATCATCCTCGAGCGAAAACCCGGTCCCGTCATAATACGTGAACGGGTTTACCTGCTCGATCTTGGGGATCAGCCCTTTATGCTCGAGCACGAACGACATGCTCTCTTTAAAGTCACGATCGGACTCTCCGGGAAACCCGGTTATCACGCTTATCCCGAAAGCGAGCGCGTGCCTGTTCAGCGCTTTAAAAAAATCCACGGCGTCGGCTGTGCCGAAACCTTTTTTCATCCTTTCCAGCGTCCTGCCGCACCCGGATTCCAGACCTATAAATAGGTTATAACATCCGCTCCTCTTCATTTTCTCGAATAGGCTTTCAGGCATGTCATTTCGTATAGCGATCTGCGCTTCGTACGGCACGGAACCGAAATTACCTATAATACCGTCCAATAACCGCTCGAGCGAGGCAAGATCGCCGTTTATCAGAGAATCATGGAAAATGAACTGCTTTATGCCGTGCTCTTTATTGAGCCGTATCTGGCTAATAACATTGTCTACGGGCAGGGTGCGGAATCGTTTGTATAAAAGCTTCTCGGCGCAAAAAGCGCAGCGCCGTATGCAACCCTTCGAACTATATACGGAGACCGCGCTTTTCTTGGGATACAGGTCCAAAGAAAAATCTGAAAAATCAGGCACGGCATATTGGGAGCTGTCTTTGATCTCATCGAAAAGCACGAGGCCTTTTTTTTGCGCGCCCGACTCGAGATACTCCAAAACAGGGACTTCTCCCTCTCCGGCGACAATAAGGTCCGCGCAGTCCTTAAGCTCATCCCAAAGAGCGCCGCCTTTCTGGAAATAAAGCCTTGTCATTTCAGGACCGCCGAAAATTATCCGTATATCGGGCCTGTGGCTTTTCAATGCCGCGCTGACTTTCAAAACTGACTCGAAATTGCTTTTATAGCAGCTCATGCCGATAACATCGTATCCCAAGAGCGTTTTTACCATATCTTTATCATGGACCGCATTATAATCCAGGCATTTTGAACCTATCCCTTTGTCCGAGAGATACCCTTTCAGGGCAGCCAGGCCTAACGGCGGAAGGTTCGGCCAGAATTCAGGCAGTAGCACAAGCGCAACGCGTTCGTTCTTCATATCCCACATATTGTAACAGGAAACCGCCCCCTTGTAAAAACTATCATACGTAGGTATACTTAAGATATTCCGTATTCGCCTAAACACATAAAGGATAATACTTTGAGACGATTTTTATTCAAGGCCGGCCTGATCATTCTGATCGCGGGAACATCCGCCTGGCTCTACGTCCGTGAAGCCAGAAAGACCGACCTAAAGCTCAATTCCGCTATTGCCGGTATCTCGGACAGCCTGTCCAACGGGACAAAATTCATTAAGAAATGCAAAGATAACACGCTGTCATTCTTTTCAGGTCTGCTGGGACCGGGCAAAGAAAATGGATCTGATAGCGGGGGCGCCAAGGAGCGCGCCATAGAACTTGAGCTGAAACACGGCAGCATCATTAAAGGCAGGCTCATAGCCGAGAACAACGAGGCATTTACTATAGATGACCAGGGCAGGGTCTTTGAGATATCAAAAAAAGACGTCAAGCGGTCCTCCTATGTGACCGCCAGGGACCTGGAGTGGCCTTACAAGAACAACGTGGTCATCCGGAGGAATAACACCCTTGTGGTAGACGGAGAGATCATCGCCGTAGGGAACGACGCCCTGACCGTATCATTCGCCGACGGCGGCGGCTCTCTCGAGATGGAGGTCCCCAAAAAAGAGATCGACTGTCTTTTATTTGCGCCCGTAACAACGGCTGACAGCGCCGCGAACGAAGAGCGTTTAAAAAGACTTTTTCCAGCGATGAAGATGTGCAAGGAAGGCAATGTCACGATCTTCAGCGATTCCAACGACGCCGCTATAAAATATTTCGCTAAAGCCGTCAGGAACATGCAGACAGAGCTGTATTACGCATTCTTCGACGTATTCCGCGGCAGGTCCGAAAAAGGACAGAATTTTATCGTCATATTCGACAGCCAGTTAAGCTATCTTGAACAACTTATGTCCATAGGCATTAACCCGTTCGGCACGCTCGGCCTTTTTTATCCTGTCGATAATACGACCTATCTTTTCAATGCGTTCGGGGACTATGTGGAAAAACTGCTCTATGATGTTTATATCGCGAAGAACGGCCAAAAAATAAACGCGGTCGCCGATATGTACAAGGCGTCGGCCAGAAAAAGCGGCAGCGACAAGGATATCGTCATAGACGGCTTAGCCGGAACGATCAAGAACAAACTGGCCGAGGCGTACTCCCTGTATAAAGCGGAGACGACAAGGCAGACTATGATGACCCTGCGGCACGAACTCACGCATTCAATAGCGTTCAACTGGAACCTTCAGGCAATAGTTATATCAAAGCCTTCGTTCGACCATGACGGCTTGGTAAGGAAAAAAGAAGCTTTTCAGAATGCCCGGGATATAGAGGACAAAAAAAAGATACTGCTGGAGATACTCAACCTGCGGGAAAAAGCCGATTCTCAGACAGAGATCCTCGCTTCACAGTCCTGGCTGGCAGAAGGCATGGCGACATTCTGCGCGACCGAACCCATGGGCGGCACTGACGATATATGGCTTTATCTTTATCAGGACGCTGCGCGTAAAGGCGAACTGGATACTCTGGATTTCCTTATGGGTTTCGAGCATGGAAGCTTTAACGGGATCGCCTTTAAAAAAAGATTGACCGCGTACGCCGAAAGCTGGGCCCTGACATGTTTCCTTATGTCCAAGTACCCGCGCGAATTCATGGCCTATCAGCGCGCGCTTGCCGATACTAAACCCACGGATGAGGATAAGGTAGAGATATTCGCATCCTGCCTGAATAAAGACATACAGACTATCGAAAAAGAGTTCCGGGAGTATATGGGTTCCTATGAGCAGGTAGACGATCCGGAAGTGAAACGGTTCATGAAATATCACCGCATCTTTGATGACACTTAACGGCTGAGCTTTTCTTCCAACATCTGGATCTCTTCGACGATCTGTTTTCGTATGTGAAGATGGCCGCTCTTCAAAAGGCGAAGCGCGTTCTTATATGCCTCAAGCGAAGCTTTGTAGTCGGCAAGGTGGTAAAGCGCATTCCCCAGGTTCTCGTAAGTAACCGCCCGGTCAGGGTCCAGCGAAAGAGACCGGTAAAAACATTCTACGGCCTCTTTATGCCTGCCGATCTTATTCAAAAGCCATCCTTTATTATGATATACGGTCGCGTAATCAGGCTCGACCTCTATCCCTTTATCAAAATAGTATAAGGCCTCTTCTATGTCGCCCATCTCTACCATGCAAAGGGCCCGGTCATTATAAGCGGCCCCGTCTGATGGATTGAACTTAACGGCGCGGTCCAAATGCTCTATCGCCTTTTCGTAATCCCCGGTTATGATCCATAGTTGTCCCATGAAATATTCCCTCTCGGCGAGGGATTCCTGCATCTCTGCCATATGCAGCCCCTTTTTCGCGAGCCTCTTTGCCTGGGCAAGCTGCCCAAAAGTTATGGCCTCATCTATGGCGGCCCGTAATTGCGCGAATTCGTTCTTCTTGCTCATATCGATCTTTCCTCCCTCATGATCGTGTTACTATCCAAAATATTGCCCGCGCGTATCAAAACGGCTGTTCAAATTCCTGCGGGACCGGCGCTTCGATGACAACAGGCTCTTTTGTCACCGGGTGCGGAAAAGCTATTTTTCGGGCATGCAGCATAAGGCGTTTTGCCTTGCGGTCGAAATCTTTGCGAAATGCGAATACCTCTTCTCCTAGTATCGGATGGCCGATGGTCTTCATGTGTATCCGGATCTGGTTGGTCCTGCCTGTCACAGGCTCCAGCTGAAGCAGCGTATAGCCTTTTCTTCGTTCCAGGACCTTGTAATTGGTCATTGCCGGTTCGATGCGGTTCCTGTTCTTGTTCAATATCTCTTTCCGGACAGTGCCGGCGTCATTCTTCACGCATCCCTGCACCAGAGCGATATATTCCTTTTTGACCTCCCTGGCCTGAAATGCCTCCATCATAAGTTTCTGGACCTTTTTACCCTTAGCGTAAACTACGATCCCGGAAGTATCGCGGTCGAGCCGGTGACATGGATAGGCGTTCACTAAGATCTTCCGCGCGTCCAGGTCCCGGTTGACAAGGTCGGTCAATGTATCCGTTTCGCTCCTGGGGGTCGGGATAACAAGCATCCCCGAAGGCTTGTCGACGACAAAAAGAGCGTCATCTTCATAAATGACCGAATATGTTCCAAGTGCCATCGGATCGTCCTATAAAGTTATGGTTTGCCCGTCGCGCGGCGCCGTTATCTTTTTAAATACCCTTTTGGCGCCGCGCAAGGCGGCGGTGCGCTCTGATAAACTTCTATAAAGGAGCGCGTCAAAATGCACCAGGGCCAGCTGTTTGGCGCCTGCTTTTTTAGCGACGCGCGCGGCGGATTCCGGGTTTAAATGCGGCCATTTTTTGTCTTTCATGCCGGGCTTAAATGCGCATTCGGTAATAAGCATGTCAGCTCCTCGGGCCAAAGAGATAAGGTTCGGGCAGACGCCTGTATCCGTGCAAAAGACGACTATCTTATCTTCCAGCCTAAAACGATAGCCGTAACAAACTGACGCGTGGAGAAGCTCTTTGTATTCCATTTCCAGGCGCGGGGGTTTCACGCGGGTGATATCATTGACCGTCGTCCGCATCTTAAGCCTCGCGAACGGGACAGTGAACGGCTGGCGCATGATCATACCCAGGTATTTTTTTATGCCGGGCGGGCCGAAAATATCCATTCCCTGTCCGAACTTGAATTTCACCATCATGTGAAACCCTTCGATATGGTCCAGGTGGAAATGGCTCAAGAAAAGATAAACAGGTTTTTGGCCGGTAATATACCGGTCTATTCTTTGTATCCCGTTACCGGCATCGAGTATTATATACTCTTTGTCGGTCTCTATCATGATCGACAGAGTGTTACCTGTATCGGTGGCATACCAGCCGTTGGTGCCCAGAAAGCGGATCTTCATAACAGGATGATTATACTTCGGAATCAGGGAATATCAAGGCTAAAATTCCCGGGGGGCCGTTTGAGCGGTTAAATGCCGTTGATCTTATAATAATCCTCGGCAAAACTATTGATAGTCCTTTTTGCTTCGCTCTCTATCTTTACGAATTCCACGCCTATCCTGGCAATAGAGGCATCCATTACTTTCTCTACGCGCACCACCTTGCCTACGCAGTGGATAGGCGTCCTGGAAATAGGCGAGCGCACATTAAAGTCTATGAGCGAGCGAAGCGGCAGTTCGCGGTTATATTTGAAGAGCGCCCCTCCGGCAGACAGGTTCTCGAGTATGCCGATAGGCCACCTGGACGGCTCAATTTTAAGGTTCTCTCTTTTTCTGATGCGGAATTTTACGGTAAAATTCTTGGGTATGCGCTTATATAACCTGCGCTCGATGCTCTCCGGCAGATCCGATCTGTATATTTTGTTATCTTTTTTTGATCTGGGCATTTTCCGCCTCCTGTTATTTTAAAGTATGCCCCGAGCCGCACCTTCATAGGTAACAAAAATGTAATAGTAACGTAAAACTATTGTAGAACTAACCCTAGTCGCCGAAGCTTGTTCCGACGGCGCGGGCTGCGCGGAGTAACGGGTGGTTAGGCGGCACGCGCTTTAACTGCGCCACGGCTTTTGCTATCGGGACATCCGTGATCTTGTCCCCTTTAAGCGCGACCATGCGGCCGAATTTATTTTTCACTACAAGTTCCAGGGCCGCGTGCCCGTATCGAGTGGCTAAATTCCTGTCGAAAGGCGTCGGCGAGCCGCCGCGCTGGACATGACCCAGGATAGTAACGCGCGTCTCAAGCCCGGTCGCCTTCTCTATGGATGCGCCAAGCGTGTGAGCTACCCCTCCCAGCCTTATCTTGTCCGGGGAATTCTCTATGACCTTGCTTACTGTCAATTTACCTTTTTTGGCCCGCGCGCCTTCGGCAATAACGATGATGCTGAAGCGCTTGCCGAACTTGTGCCGTTCCTCGAGCTTCGCGCATAATTTAGCGGTATCGTAAGGTATCTCAGGGATCACTATGACATCGGCCCCTCCGGCGGCCCCGGAATAGAGCGCTATCCATCCGGCGTACCGGCCCATCACCTCAAGTATCATTACGCGGTGATGCGATTGGGCCGTGGAGTGAAGTTTGTCCACAGCTTCTGTCGCGGTCATAACTGCCGAGTCAAATCCGAAGGTAAAGTCCGTCTCCTTGAGGTCGTTGTCGATGGTCTTCGGGACAGCGACGATATTTAACCCGTCCCGCACAAGTTTTGACGCCATAGAAAGCGTGCCGTCGCCGCCTATAGTAATAAGAGCCTCAAGGCAGTGCTGCCTGTAATGCTGGATAGCGGTCCGCGAAACATCTTTAAATACTATTTTATCTCCATGACGGACAGCGTACCGGTAAGGATTGGCTATATTGGAAGTTCCGAGTATGGTCCCTCCGAGCGTGAGGATACCCGAAACATCGGAATTCTTTAAATTGACGTAATTATCTTTGATCAGCCCTTCAAACCCGTCTTTAAAACCTATGACCTCTATGCCGTGATTATGCGCGGCTTTCGCGGCTGCGCGGATAACAGCGTTCAGGCCGGGGCAATCTCCGCCGCCGGTAAGTATACCTATTTTTTTCACAGCTTGTCTTTTCGTGGTCACGGAACCAGTATACCAAAAAATATCCTCAGTTCAAGACAAAAGGGCACATTTTAAAATTTTATGCTATACTATATTCATGCGGTTCATTTCGCGTTCGTATAATGCCCTGAAAATATATTTCCATCCTACTCCGATCTGGCACCTAACCTGTCTGACAGCTGTCATCATTTCTATAGCCTTACCCGTTACAGTGAACATCTGCGGCAGGCCGGTCATACTGGGGAATGCGGTGCTGACGGTCATGGCCGTCATAGCTCTTCTTTTCTGTCTCTTCCGGCGTATAGGGGATCCCGCAAACCGCTTTGCCGGCACAGACATAATAAAGGCCTTTGCCCCGTTCGTAATAATAATCGGTGTCTCAGGGCTCGTCAATATCTTCGCGAACTCTTCTGTCCCGTTCTCAAAACATAAATTCATACTTTCTTCGCTGGAATGGTTCAAGTTCCCTCTGGCGGCCATTCTTTGCGTCAACCTGGTAAAAAGCCGTAGGGCCGTCTATTTCATTATGATCGCGTCAATAATGGCCGGCGGGGTATTAAGCCTTTTATTATTAAAAAACCATGTTCATGCCATGGGGCTGGCCTGGACATACAAAGAGAATGCGGCTCCATGGAACGGGGCATTAGGCGCTCCGGCTGCCGGGTTCTATCCGGGTTCGCTCTCGTGTTATCTGAATATCCTGTTGCCTATGGCCTTGGCCTTGGCGTTGGTCATAAAGAACCGGTTAGTAAAATTTATGTTAGGCTGCTTATTCCTCGCGATAGTCACGGCCTCGTTATGGACATTGTGCATCGGGGGTTTCTTTTCCCTCATCATTGGCGCATTGTGCTGGACGGTCTTCCTCAGGAAAAAGGTGCTCGCTTATGTTTTTGCATGCGCTCTTACACTTTCCATAACATTCCTTTTCTCCCCGGAGATCGCGTCCTTGATACTCATCGGGGTCCTCCTTAAATGGATATTCTCATCCCGTGAAAAAACGCGCGCGGTTTTCGTTTCCTGTATTATCGCTGGCCTTTTCGCGGCTATCTGCCTGGCCTGGTTCTCGATAAACTCTGTACCCGGAAAATCAATGCGCATGACGACGGCCCGCATAATGAACGGCCTGGAGACCAGAGCCAAGGCCTACGGCGTTATTATAGATCAGATCTCTGGTAATTATTTACTGGGCCTGGCTCCCGGGGGATCGAATTTGAACCTTGCCTACGCGCGCGGCTTCGTGCCGTATATCATAGGAGAGACCGGATTACTTGGGCTGCTGGCGTACATCTATTTTCTTTTCTTTCTTATACATAAGGCATTCCTGCTCTTGAGCTTCCGCGAACGGTTCAAAGAAGAGTATTTGCTTTGCACAGCTGTTATGATAACTTTTATAATATTCCTATCGCTGAATGTGACGAATCTCTATCTGCTAACTTACGCGGGCATACAGGAAGGCATAAATCTGGGGCTGCTTTTTTGCCTATCTTCTATAGAGTGACAGGCTTCGGGATCCATCCCTTTTTGAAATATCTGAATGATAAAAGCCCGGCCTGGACCAGTATGGAGATATTCATAGCCCACCATACAGCGACGGCCCCAAACCCCAGGACAATACCGAACAGATAAGCCAGCGGAAGCCGCACAAGCCAAACGCTGACAGCGGTTATGAGCATAACGGTCTTTGTGTCTCCTGCGCCGTTCAATCCCCCTCCCAGGATAACTCCCCAGACCATGAACGGTTCAGAAAGAAGAGCGATATAGATATATTTAATGCTTTCATTAATAACAACGGCATCGTTAGACAGGAACCCGGCTATGAGCTTCGCGTTGATCATTATAATGAGTGTCAAAATGATGACGATACCCACGCCTATCACTGCCGTAACCACGCCTCCCCGCGCGGCATTCTGACCGTCTTTTTTGCCAAGCAGGTTCCCCACAATGACCGCGTTCGCCATATTGAACGCGAATGCCGGAAGAAAGATAGCGGACTCGATCTTAAGCCCGTTCGTGAACGCTGCTATTGTCTCGATGCTTTTTTCGGGAAGCCGGGCCAGGATACCGAACAGGACCGCCGAACCGAGCTGCCAGATGACCTGATGGACGCCGGCCGGCCAGCTGATGGACAGGATCTTTGTGAGGAGCGGTTTTGAAAACCCGACAAGCTTCTTTGAGAGCCTATATATGCTTACAATGTTCATCGCTGCCCCGGCCAATAGGCTTATAACGGTCGCCCAGGCGATGCCTGAGGCGCCCAAAGGCGTCCCGAGGGCAAGATAGAAGTTAAGGACTACGTTCATAAGGCAGACCACGGTCATGGTCTTAAGCGACTGCTTGATCATGCCGCACGAGCGCAGTATGCCGTTGGTCGTAAGCAGGAGATAATCAAAGATAAAACCGCAGGAATAGATCCTGAGCAATGGTATGGAATATGCGCCGAGCGCTCCTGGAATATTAAAACTGTTAATGATCACATCGGCGAAAGAAACGCCAATGATCGAGCAAAAAAGCCCGGTCATGGCGCTCGCGCTTAAGGCCGAGCCTACCGCATCCCTGAAGCCCTCTCCGTTCTTGTCTTGGGCATACAGCCTGGCTATGACTGAGACCGTACCCACGCTTAGCGCTATGCCGATTATTATGAAAATGAAATATAATTGAAAAGCCAGTCCGTATCCCGCCTGGACATCCCTCCCGAACCTTCCGGCAACATAAACATCGGTCATGCCTATCATGAATTCATAGAACATGATAAGGGTCATGGGCCAGCTTAAGTTCCAGCTTTCGTTCATAAGCGCCCGCATATTAGGGTCTTTTATTATTTCCTTTAACGGCCGCATGTCACTGTCCCCTTATGATATATTTCGGCACCAACCGCACGGGATGGTATGATCCCTTCGCCTCGCGCAAGCCGGGTATCCCCAGGTCCTGCTCAAAGTTCGCGTAACGAAAAGGCCCGCCTTCGGCGATAAAGAACTCGTTCGCTATCGTCTGATACAGCCCGGGGATGTTCGCCTCGGCCTTAAGGACATGAAGCACTATGGTCTCTTTATTCAGCCTCTCGCCGAAAGCTATAGCGCGCACTTTTCCATCCATCCTTATCGCGCCTCCTATGATGCCCAGCCAAGCGAAGTTCTCTATCATCTCTGTTACAGCTTCGCGCTCCTTGGTAAGACCTTCAACGTGATCGCAGTCTTTTATCAGGCACCACTTTTCCTCGAACGCAAGACATTCGCGTACATTTTTTTCATCCAGCTTTACGTATTCATAAGCATAGCGCGCCTTGAATTTTTTTATGAAATTCCTTTTGCCGTCATATTTTTTTCCTTTAAGAGCGGCCAGGTCGTCGACAAGATATAGATAATCCATATTATCCCTGTCGGCCTCGACAATGTACCTCGCGTCCCCGGAGACGGAAGAAACGGTGCGCTCGGATACCCGCTGAAAGCTGCCGAGCTCCGGGCATACCGCCAATACTGCCGCCTTGGTGTCCCCGCTCCCTATAGGCTCAAAAAAAATATCCTTACCCGCTTCGGTTCCGCGCAGAAGGATAAAGCCCCTGAAGGCCGAGACAAAAAGCCCCTTGCTCTTTCTCCAGGCAAAAAGATTTGTAAATGTGTATTCAGACAACTCCGGCTGGTATTTTAAAAGGTATTCGTCAAGGATCGGTTTCATCCTTTTATCGAAGGGCTCGAACTTCGGGAATTCCGGCATGACCATATCTTCTTATATCCCATGTCGCCGCTAAAGTCAAGCCCGGCTGACTCGTGAAAAGAAAAAATGATCACCACGCGAGGACTCACATCCCCGCGTAGACGATTACCCGCTTAATCGTTGGTGATCATTTTATTTTCAAAGGCCGTTAACTTATTCTTCCTTACCTACGAACATAGTATATCACATATCGAAATATTTGTCAATAATTTCGAAATATTATTTTCGATTTTCGAAATAGGGGCAGGGTGGGAGGTTCTTACTCCCCGCGATGCGGTTTGTCGCCCATGCGGTTCTTGCGCTCTTCTCTCTGCTTTGCCATGTGGTCCTGGAACTTTGCGAATTGCTCGCTCGTCAGGATGCCTTTAACAGCGAATATCCCGTCAAGGCGCCCGTCGATCATCTGTCCCTGAAGGGCCTTAATGTCATTGATTATGCCGGACACGTCCTGGCGGGTGCAGGCAGGGTCTTTCAGCGCGTCAGAAAGCTGACGGTGCTTCTCTTTTATGGCAGAGCGCGTCGCTTTCATCTTTTCGTCCTGCGCCTGCCTATTCATCTCTAATTTCGCTTTTTGGTCCGGCGTGAGCTTAAGCTCCTTATCCATCCACTCGTGCTTTTTTTCCCATCGCCCCTGGCCCTCGGCGTACGCGGCTGAGGCAAGCGGCAGACAAAGCGCCGCGGTTATCAAAACCATTATAGTGGTCCTATTCATACAGCTTCTCCTTTGCTTATAAAAAATATTTTTCTACGTCAGTTCCAAGATCGTAATTAAGATCGTCCGCACTTTCGGATGCGGTCATGATCAGGGCCTCTTCTCCGAAAAGCGCCGCGTGCCCGCCTCGTTGGATGTGCGCGTATACCCCTATCACGACCGCCACCATGACCGCGGCAAGCGCCAACTTTCCGGCCAGAAAACGCGGGGTTAATACCAGGGACCTTATCCTGTCCCATAAAACATTGACAGCGGGCGCAGGGCTGATCAGCGGCCTAAAAAATGCGGGTTTTTCCTCCGATATCCGGGCGCGGATATTTGTCCAGACCCGCTCAGGCGGAACGGGCCGCTTAGCGCTCCTAAGCCTCGAGCTAACCAGGTTAAGGCGTTTTTCAAGGGCGCGGCATTCGCTGCACCAGGTTAAGTGCGCCAGGACCTCTTCTTTGGCGCCGGCATCGACCTCCCTGTCGCGATAATCCGTCATTATCAATTCCCTGACCCTATTACACTTCATGCTTTACCACCTGTCTTTCCGCATGCGCCATAAGGGCTTCACGCGCCCTCTTTAGCCGCGATCGGACCGTATTTATCGGTATATTAAGCGTTTCGGCTATCTCCTTATAATCCAGCCCTTCCATCTCTCTTAAGACCACGCATGCCCTCATTTCAGGATTAAGCCGAGCCAGCAGGATATCCGCCTGTTCCTTGAATTCCTGCCTTTCTACGCTCTTGGTAGCGTCCTCTTGCGTTGAAACCAGGTCTCCAACTTCGTCTATGTCCAAATTACGCTTTCTTTCCCGGCTTGAGGCCTTATATTTATTGATCGCCAGGTTCACAGCTATTCGATAGACCCATGTCTTGAATTGCGACCTGAAACCAAAATTCTTAAGGCTGTTAAAGACCTTTACAAAAACGTCTTGCGTCACTTCCTCCGCGTCATGCGTATTCTGGGTCACCCGCAGGACCACGCGGAATACGAACGCTGAGAAAGATCGATATATTTCCTCAAACGCCTCGATATCTCCTGAGGCGGCTTTTTTTATCAGATCGTCCGGGATCTCATTCATCGATATATGTCTTCCTATAATGTTTGACATCACTTAGCGTCAAAAAGTTCCCGTATCTTCTCCATGATCTTCGGGCTGGGTTCGAACTTATAACCCTCTTTGTAGACGCGGAGAGCTTTTCCGTGGTCCCCCATCCCTTCATAGATATCACCCAACAGGTCGAACGTTAAAAGCCTGTCTTCATGGCTATAATCATCGACGGCAATATTCGGGTACTTTCCTTCCATCCACAAGGCGCGCGCCTCTTCAAGGTAAGCGACGGCGTCCTCCTGGTCTTTCATCTTCCAGTACACCCACCCGATAGATGCCTTGATCCGAGCGGCGGCCGGATTATTTTTTTCACCTTCTTTAAGGAAACGCAGGCTCTCGTCCAACTTTCCAAGACGCTCCAGATAGTACCCGCCCAACACATAACCCCTGATATCTTTAGGATTGAACCTTACCTCAAGATAGAACCACGGAAGGACCTCTTTCTGCGCGGAAGACTCAAGATGCGAATGTTCGGTGACCTTGACGGCAGCGTACAACTTTTCATACAGATCCTTAGGAGCTGCGCCGCTTTCATGATGATGCTCCTGTCGGCCTTCCTCCGTGCCGGAGGCGTCGTCCAGTCCCGACCGCCCTTCATGAAAAGCGATAGCCTTCATATATGGAAGCCCTTTATGGAAATATTCTTCGCTCTTCATGGCGGCCCAGTCCCCGACCGCTTCTCGCATGCCTCCAAATATATTCTGTATTATGTCAGGGCCGGCAGACGCCTCAAGATATGAACTCTTCAATCCTACACTAATGGCGACCGTAGCGCTGTATAAAAGGCCTATGCCGAATATCAGTGGCAAAATGTTTCTCATAACTACAAGTCCCGGTGTCGAAAAGAAAGATAGGCGGAACAAAGGAAGATGGCCGTATAACAGGCCGCGTACACGGCCAAAAAGGCCATGGCCCACCCCGGAACGATATCCTGGGAATGTA
>Ga0172375_10003028_pt1 | contig 25774 bp, 21 predicted proteins | sample LakKiv1m_FD_114537 | JGI IMG/M metagenome (GOLD analysis project Ga0172375, IMG submission 114537) | Freshwater microbial communities from Kabuno Bay, South-Kivu, Congo - kab_092012_11.1m | ecosystem: Environmental > Aquatic > Freshwater > Lake | place: Democratic Republic of the Congo...
CAATACGATCGCCCTGTGGAACGGAAAAAGATCGAGAAGCTTCCGCCAGATGATTCGTCATTTCAGAAATTCGGTCGATCCCTATGCCCTTTTGCATTTATGAAAAGTGCCAAACTCGAGTTACAATTTTATTTTCCGGACCGCGGCAATGGCTCTGAACTATCTGGGGTTGCAGGTGAAATATCACGATATCGCGAGCGGAATCCCTTCCCGGGACGCGCTGGAAGACGTTCGCGGAATTCTGACCTGGTTTGACGATGAAAAGATGCCTCACGCGGAAGCTTATTGCCGCTGGGCGGCGGAGCAAATCCGGGAAAATAAACGATATGTGATTTTAAGGAATTTCGGCGCGTTCAAGGACAGTGAAACCGGGCGGGACATCCCGCCGGAAACGGTCAATGAGGTGTTCCGCCAGCTTGGCCTCGAGTATCGGGGCAATTGGGCCGACAACCCGTTGTCGGTTGAAATTGTCGAGAAAGATCCTTCCATGGTTGAGTTTGAACGGACGCTGGAAAACGAAACGGAATTTTATGAGCAGGTGCTTTCGCTGAATCCTCAAAACCGGACTTATCTTAAATTGAGGCGCACCGATTTGTCCGATAGCGAAAGCCACGCGGTGGTCGTGACGCCCCGCGGCGGGATGGTCCTGGCCGGATACGAGATTGCCGTTGATCAGGTCAATGACCGCCTGCAGTGGAGGATCAATCCCTTTCGCTTTTTTGAGGAAGCGTTCGGGCTGAAAGGGCGTCCCCGTTACGATACGACGACGCTTTTCGGCCGAAGAATTTTCTATTCTCACATTGACGGAGACGGAGTGAGAAACATCTCGGAAATAGATTCCCAGCGATTTTCAGGAGAGATCATCCGCGACGAAATTCTTAAAGCCTACGACCTTCCGTTTACGGTTTCTTTCGTTACGGGGGAAATCGATCCCTTTTATTTGGGATCCGAAAGGCTTGTCCATCTCGCCCGGAGTATTCTGGCGCTGGAGAATGTTGAAGCGGGGGTCCATGGGTTCAGCCATCCTTTGGATTGGGATAAGAAGATTACCGCTTTTGTCGTGCCGGGATATTCGATTTCGCTTGAGAGCGAGATGGATATCGCGTCCGAATCGGCTTACGGAAAAGGCGCTTATGTGACTGCGGATTGGGAGAGTTACCTTTATCAGGAAATCGAGGGGGCCACCGAATATATCAATCGCGCCCTGCTTTCCCAGGGGAAAAAAGTCAAAGTGAATCAATGGACCGGGAATTGCCGACCTCCCGCCGCGGCCATTGACAGGGTCAACGGGTTGGGGCTCAAAAACATCAATGGAGGGGATACCCGTTTTGACCGTGCCGTTCCTTCCTATACGGGGGTGGCTTCCCTGGCGCGGTACACGCAAAAACGCAGGCAGTTTTTTACAAGCAACGCGAATGAAAATATTTATACCGGTGGCTGGAGGCCTCCCTATGACCGTTTTTCCCAAGTGATCGAAACGTTCCGGGAGACGGAAAAGCCGACCCTTGTTCACGCGCCTTCCAGACGCGTGACTCCCATCAATGTTTACTATCACTTTTTTAGCGGTGAGCGAAAAGCTTCTCTCCAGGCATTGACGAGAGTTTACGATTACGCGCTGACGCAGGATCTTATTCCGGTTTTTACGTCGGAATACCTGACATTAGCGGAAGATTTTTATCGAGGGTCTGTTGAGGCCAGAAAGGACGGAAGTTGGGAGTTCGGCAATTACGGGGCTTGCCGGACAATCCGGCTGGACGGCGAGGAGCGGTTTCCCGATTTTAAACGGTCTTCGGGAATTATCGGATTCAAGCGATGGGAGGAGTTTTTGTATGTCCATCTTGATGAATCGGAACGGGCGGTTCTTTATCTTCAAAAAGATCCGCCGGCCGAACCTTATTTAAAAGACGCGTCGACGCTTGTTTTCCATTGGACGGCGGCCGGGAACAAAATTTCTTTTGAGACAAGAGGGTTCGGGGAGGGTGGCTACCGCCTCTGCAATTTGGGCCGGCGGCTATCCTATGAGACGCGGGTGGAACGAATAAAGGCCGGCGAAGTCAAAACATACCGGAAGACATTCCGGACGGATGACCAGGGGAATCTTGAGATCCGGATTCCGGTCAAAGGATATTGCCGGATTCAACTGATTCGGGTTTAAGAAACGGTTGCGGGCGAAAAAAGGTTCTGACAGGATTAAAAAATGGGAATCGCGTTGTGGAAATCACTTTTCTTCTTTGTGAGTGTCGGAATTTTCAGCGTTTATCTTTTCCCGACTCAGAGGCAGCTCGGACTGCTCTTCTCCAGAGCCCATGATTTTAATCAGGCAAGATTTTATCTTGAAAAACAGTTTCATCGGGATCCCGGCGACGAAAAGAACACCCAGCGGTATCTGGAAGCGTTGGTCTATGAAGGACAAAATACCCTTTTTGAACGTGCGACGAAGAGTCTGGAAAAAAGTTATGGGAACCGATTGTGGTTTAACAAGATTCAAGCGGATTTTTATGAAGCCCGGATGCAGTTTAAAGAAGCAAGCGGATATTGGCTTGAAATGATCCGCCTGGCCCCCAATTCGGAATCCGTGCGGGAGAAACTGATTTCCTATTATTTCTACTCCAAAAATTCGGACGCGTTACTGAGTTTATATGAATTCATGAAAGAGCATAGCCGGTTTAATCCGGACCTTTACGAGGAAATGACTCGGCTGTGTTTTTTGAAGAAACTTCCCGGAGAAGCGGAACGGATTTGCCGGGAATGGCTGGCACAGGCTCCTCATGAGGCCAAAATCAAGTTAAAACTCGCCGAGATTGACGAGTACGAAGGGAAGATCAATGAAGCGCTTGCTATTTACCGTGAAGTCGCGGATGAATATCCTCAAAATCGCGGCTATGCCATGCGAACGGTTGAGAGGCTTTTTTTCTACAAGCGGGGGGAAGAGCTTCTTCAGGTTTTGGAGATCTATTCGAAGCGGTTTCCGGACGAAGAAGAGTTTTTCAGGCTGCTTTCCGAGCTTTACATGCGTTCCGGAAGAAAAGCGGACGCGCTTCAACTGCTCATGACTTTGCATGAACGGAATCCCTCAATGCACAAATTGCTGGAGACGATTGCGGAAATTCATTACGCTTCGGGGAATTTCCCTGAGGCCGAAGATTATCTGGTGAAATATCATGAACAAACGGGAGGAACGTATCATTCCCATCATGTTTTGGGAGACGTGCTCGCCGCTTTAGGAGATTCAAAGGGGAGCGAAAAAGAGTACCGGGAAGCCTTAGACCTTCTTCGGGGAAAGCGTTAAGGAGTCTTTGTGAGAAAACGGATCTTTCTTCTGGGCGTGCTCGCGGTTTTTGCCGTGAACCTGCCGGTTTTTGAACCGGAGCTTGAAGCCGGCGAAGATCAGGACACCCTTTCGGATCTGTTTGAAGGGAAGGCGGACGCCTGGTCTGATCGGGAAATGGAAGAAGCCGAAATTCTCTGGAAATTGGGTGAGAGAAAAAAGGCTTTAAGGAGCGTGGAAAGACTTCTCGAAAAACAACCGGACAATCTTCGCGTGCTTGGGACCGCCTCCGCTTTCTATCTCGGGGAAGGAAAAACCGGCAAGGCCCGGCCTTTGATCGAGGCGTTGGAAAGTAGAGAGGGGCTGACGCCGACGGTACTTGAATTGAAAGGGGATCTTCTGAGCCAGCAGGAAAAATGGAAGGAAGCCGGCAAGGCCTATGAGGCGCTTCTTCAAAGTTCTCCCGGTAACCGGAGATATCAGGAATCTTATGTGAATGTGCTTTCGGCGCTCAGAAGATGGCCCGAGGCGTTGGCGCTTTACCGTAAACTTTTGCGAGAAAACCCGAAAACAAAAGGATTGTTATCGAATTATCTTTCCGATCTTGAAGTCGGCGCGGCGCAATTCGGCACGTCATTTGAATATTTTCACCGTCCCGCGACGGAAAGGGATTATCATCTGAAGCAGAAGGGAAGTTTCTGGTTCGCGCCCTGGCTCAGAATGGGGGTGGGGCTGGCCGAGGATTTTTTCTTTAAAAAAGCCCGGGTCCTCCCCGAAGGGACCCATCGGCGGATGATGGGTCATTCGCTGGAGGCCCAGTTTTATTACGCGCGGGACATTTCCTTCCTGACCCGGTGGGTCTCGACGTATTACGATAACCGGGACGTGAACGAACTGGATTTTATCGGGGAATTTAAAAAAGGGCCGCTGCAGTCCAGGGCCGGATATCAATGGAATATTCTTTCAGAGGATCCGGTGGAGGCTCTCGAAAAACGGGGGACTATCGACCGGCTTCACGCGGACAACAGTCTGACGTTCTGGGACCGGCTGAAAGGCGGGCATGATATTTCGGTCGAATGGTACCGGATGGACGCGTCCCGGAACGATTTGACCCACACGCATTATTTGGGCTACAAGACCACCAACGATTTTTTTACGGAACTGATTGTGTGGCGGAACCCCTATCTCTCCATCAATTATCACTACAAATACGGCGTCTGGAACCGGGCGTTTCCGGACGCGGAACAGGAAATCGGGTATTTAGTGAAGGAGATCGTGCATTACGGGGGACTGTATCTGGAGCAGCGGATCGGACCGTATGTCAGCGCGAACGGAAGCGTGACGCGGGGATCGGACCGGAAACGGCATGTTGATTTTGTGATCTGGACATTCCGGGGGGACTTCTGGTTGAGCGACCGGGCGAAACTGTCCTGCGCTTATGAATACGACTACGGAGACAGCGGAACCGCGGGCCGGGGAAATACGCAGGTGTTCAGCGGCTCGGTGCATGTTTATTTTTAATTTCAAACGCGCAAAAAGGTAAACGGGAAAAGTTGGGGAAGTGATGGCTAAAATTCTCTTGTGTGACGATGACGAAAACGTATCGGAAGCCGTAGCGAGCTATCTGAAATGGCACGGGTTCGAGGTGGAACGCGCGGACTGCGCGTCCGAAATGGAGGAGTTCCTGAAAAAATCCTCTTTTGATCTTCTCATTAGCAGTATTTTTCTTCCGGGGCACAAAGCGGAGGGGGATTGCAAGGGGCTGGACGAGACGGTTGAGCGGTTTTCGGAGTTTAAAAAAACGGGGATGAAGATTCTTTTAACCGGACCCGAACAGCTCGAAGACGAGGAATGGAGAATCCTCAGGAAAAAAGGGCTTTATTTTCTTCTGAAATACACCTACATGGAGAAATGGCTTGAAAAAATCCGCGTGATTGCCGGGGAAACCGATGCGATTACGGCAAGGTGACGGTTCGAGGAGACGGCCGATGGCGATATTCAAGAAAATATTTTCCCGCAACCCGGAAACCCGCGATCGGGAAAAGTTTGCGGAAGAAAAGAAAAAAACAGGAGCGATTTTCACCGAAATCCTGATTTCTTTTCTGATTTTGGACTGCGTCAACCTTCTCTTTTTCCGGGAGGATTTTGGGTTTTTAAAATTCCCGCTTCACCCCTACTGGCTGGTTGTCCTGTTTGCGGCGAGCCGGTACGGGTTCGCGCCGGGCTTGACCGCGGGATTTCTGGCCGCAATGCATATTCTCCTGGTCTTGTTCAGGGGGGTCCCGACGAAGGAGGAATTTGAAAAAGTTCTTGAGGCCCAGGGGCTGATCTTGCCGGCGGCTTTCTTTTTTGCCGGGGTTTTTCTGGGGGAACTCCGCCAGAAATATCTGAATGCCGAAGAAGACATGAAGAAGACCCTGAAAGAGAAAAATAAAGTGTTTGAAGGGATGAAAAAGCAGCTGGAGATGTCGGAGAAAGTGCGGGGAGTTCTGGAGACGAGGATCGTGGGACAGACCACGACGGTCAAGACGCTTTACGAAACGGCGCAGAAATTTGAGGCGTTGAGTCCGGAAGAGGTCTGCCGGGGGTGCCTGGAAATGCTGAGCGAACATCTTCACGTGCAGGGAGCGTCTCTTTATTTTCTGGAGGGAGAGTACTGGGTTCTGAAGGCGGCGGTCGGGAAAACAGCCGAACGGAGCGTTGAAGGAAAAGTTCTCAGGGAGAAAAGCATGATGGCGCTTGTCCTCCGGGAAAAAAAGACCTTGACCGTAAAAGACATTCTCAACATTCCCGATTCCGACCGGTATATCGAGGAATACAATCAAGTGCTGGCCATGATTCCCGTCTTCTCGGCCGAAGGAACCGTCGCCGGCGCGGTGAATGTCGAAAAAATGGATTTTATCAACTTCCACAGGGCCAATCTTCAACTGATTGAACTGGTCGTGGACTGGACCGGCAAGGCCCTGCGGAATATCCGCTTTTACAGGGAAGAACAGAAGAAACAGATTTTTGACGAAGATTATCAAATCTACCGTTTTCAATATTTCGGGCAAATGCTCCGCCTCGAGTTTCTCCGCGCGAAACGATACCGTCTGGGTCTGGCGGTTTTGGTCGGAAAGCTGGACCATTTCGGAATTTTCGAAGAAGCGACGCAGAAAATTTTGAGCCGTGCCGCCGTTTCCCTGCTGAAACGGTATCTGGACGATACGGACATGATTTTTCGTTACCGGTATGACGGAACGTTTGCGGCGGTCTGTCCCATGAAAAGCAAAGAAGATCTCGAAGAAAAATTAAAACTGATTTTGAAAGAATTTGCCGAAGCGACCCGCGGCGGCCATCCGGGCGGTCCGCGTCCGGGTTTTATCGTTTCAATCGAAGAATTTGATCTCCGGATGGGGGATCTCCGGGATCTTTTGAATCCCGCGCTGACCGGATGCGGACTCAAAACACTGACGGAAAAAGACAGGATGGAATAAACGCTTCCAAGAAACGGCGAGAAAAGGATGAGGAACAGAATATTTAAAATCCGCTGGTTGGCCTGGATGCTTTCAGGGCTCGCGATGACGTTGACGGCGGGCCCTTTTTGGCTTGAAGCCCGTTTTCTGGCGCTCGCCGCGGCATTGCATCTTCTGGGACTGCTTTTGCTGGGCGCCGGAATCCGGAAGCGGGCCGGAGAAATTCCCAAAAAGGACACCTGGCAGCCCGCGCTGGTCTACGGTTATTTGATCGCCGCTTTTTTCCCCGCGGTCGGAAGCCTGATGGCCTTTCTTTTCTGGGGATGGCTCTGGAGAATCGGCTCCCGTCAGGAGGGGCTGTACGAACAATACGAAGCCTATCTTTTCCGGAACGAACAGAGCGGTGAAAATATCGCGGAAATGATGAACGCCTTGCGACGGATCCGGATCGAAATCGGATTTGAACCTTTGGCGGACATCTTGATCGGAAGCGATGTCCGGATGAAGCAGAAGGCGATCAAGAAATTGTCGCAGAGAACGTCGAGAGAAAGCGTCGAATTGCTCCGGCAGGCGACGCAGGATCCGTCTCCCGACGTGAGACTGATCGCGGCCAGCGCGCTGCTTCAGATGGAGCACCGGGTCAATGATAAAATCCGGCAGGCTTTGGAACACGCCGGGCAGGAGGGAAGCGCGGCGTCCCACGCGGAATTGGGGGATTTGTACCGGATGTATGCGGAAACGGGGCTTGTGGACGAGACGCTGGCGAAATATTACCTTTCGCTCGGGCTCAGCGCCTACGAAAAATCCCTTGATCTGGATACGCAGCAGCCGAGGGTTGTTGCCGATTACGTGAGATCCCTGGTTCGATTGGAGCATTACGGAAGAGCCAGGAAAGTCATCGACCGGTTTATTTCCTTGTGGCCCCTGGATCAGGAACTGGTTTCCCTGAAAGGGGAGGTTTATTTCAATTTAAAACTTTACCGCGAGCTTGAAGAATTTTTCGGAGGGGCGCGGATCGCCGGACACGGTGAGCGGAAGGCGGCCTTCGATTTTTGGGCGGGCGTGAATTAGATTTCTGAAAATCGGGAACATTCCCGCTAAATAACGCGGGGAGCGTGAAACTTTGGAAGAGCAAAATCTCAGGGAAAAGCAGATCGCGGATTTAATGCTTCGCCTCTTCAACCGGGAAGAAGCGGTTTATCAGGAAGCGTTTCAGTCGCTCTGCCTTTATTTTTTGGATGATGACATCCGGTTTGTTTATGATCAGCTCAAGCGGCGGGGAGACAACTGGAGTTTTCACTGGCTTGTCAAATATCTGATTTCCATCGAACGGCCCGCCGGCTTTGAGAAACTTTATTCGCTTCTCGCGGAGAGGAGTGAGTGGATCCGTGAACAGGTTTCTTCGCGGTTGTCCGAAATAAGCCTCGACCCCCGCGTGGATCTTTTGCTGAGAATGCTGGATCTCCCCTGGAAAAAGGAAGTCCGGTTCGCGGTTGATCTTCTCGGGAAACTCCGTCAGGCGCGGACGGTTCTGCCTCTGCTGGAACTTTTGGAAAAAGAAACGGACAAAGAGACTCAGCTCGCAATTTTAAAAGCGCTCGGCAGAATCCGGGACCCCCGCGCCTTCAAGCATCTTGAGCAATGGGCAAACCGGCCCGACCGGGATATCCAGGAAGAAGCGCTCGCGTCATTGAGCTGGTTTGCTTTGGCGCTTCACGCCCGTTATTTGAAGCGTTATCTGGCCTCTCCTTATTTGAGGATCCGGCAGATTGCCTATCAGGCGGCTTTGCGTCAAAAAACACGGTATTGGGAAAAATACATCGCCAAAGGCCTGGAAGAGGAGAAGGACGAAAAAACAATTATCATGATCCTGTCCTCGGTGCGGGATATTCTCACGGTTTCCCTCTTCAAGGCTGTTTTTAGAAAGGCGTCTCTGGGCCCCGTGCCCAAGATCAGAATGATGGCTCAATCCGCGATCCGGCGCATCAAGTCGCGGCGAATTTTGACATGGCTGATGCGGGGCGAGAAAGGGGAGAGCCTTCAGTCCGCCGAACTCCGGCTCCGGCTGTTGGCCTCCTACGGGACAGATAAGAAGATCTTCGGGATTTTGTCAGGGCAATGCTTAAAAGGCCCTGAAAACAGTCTCCGGCTGATCGCGCTTGAGAATCTTTCCGGTTCGGAGACGGAACGGACCGTTCCCTTCTTATGCAAATTGATTCTTGCGAGAAGCAAGTTTTCTTACGCGGCCGCAAATGCGCTGGGGCTGGAATTAAAAGAACGGCATTGGCTCGCGATCGAAGGAATCCTTTCCTCTCCGTCTCCGGAAAATTTCTCCGCCGTGATTCAGGCGCTCCTCGCGGCGATTTTGCGCCTTCCGGTGCGGGAGCCCCTTCCGCGACCGGTCGAGCGGACCGTTGAGAAACTGTTGAAAACGGGATCCCGGCATGTGCGCTACCTCGCGGCCCGCTGTTTCAGCCGGACCGCGAAAGAGGGTAAAACCGCGCGCTTGCTCGAAATGGCCGGGAAGGAGAAGGACCTTTCGATCCGGCTGGCCGCCCTGAAAGGGTTGAGGGAAATTTTCCGGTATACCCCCGAACTGCTGGGGGAGATGATTCCGGCAGCGGCAGGCGATGAGGTTTTGTTTCCGGTCGCGGAAGGATTTTTTGAAAAAGCGCGGGTGCCGGAAGAAGGGTTCCGTCGCATCCTCAAAATCCTGATTTATGCGATTCTTGAAGCCCGAAGTTCCGAAGAAGGCCGGAAATCGGTTCGGGAAGAGCATTTGGAGGTTTTTTTAAGACGGCTCTCGGGCGGGCACAGGGATTTTTTTCTGAAAATGCTCGGGGAGGAGGAATTCGGGAAAGCGGAAAAAGAGATTTTGACTTTGGCGCTTCCCGCGATTTGCGTCCGAAGTCTTGAGGAAATGAGCCTTCGCTTCGTAGACTTCATTTTCGGGTCCGGAACACCGGACGCCAAAATCGCGCTGCTCGATTTTTTCAAGACCCTGCCGCTTGGAGAAAGAACAAACGCGGAGAAAATCTTTTTCGCGAATTTTCTCGGCGAAACGCACAAAGAAGTGCGGGCGAAAATGAACGAGGTGATTTCGTTCTGGATGGCGCACGTCAGGCCGGAAAGCCTGGTTTCGACGAAATGAGAAAACGCGGAGTCAGAGACCGATGAACGATGTCTGCCTGTTGCTCGAAGGGACTTATCCTTACGTGGCCGGAGGGGTTTCCACGTGGGTTTATGAATTGATCCGGCGGCTCGATGATATCAGCTTTTCCGTGGTGTATCTGGGGCCGCACCGTCTGGCGACCCGGAAGCTTCATTATGAAATCCCCGACAATGTCCTCGATTTCCGGGAACTGTATCTTTTCGATTATCAGCTCGCGAAGGAGAAAACCCGGCGACGTCGGCCGGGGGACGTGGAAACACTGCTGGAGTTTTTAATGCAGATCAAAAAGGGAAAGACGGGGCTTTTCGCCGAAGCGGTCCGGATTCTGGGCGGGAAAGACGAGCGGACCGTCAGTCTCCATGATCTCGCGTATTCCCGGGTGGGATGGGATTTGATCCGGAAGCTGTACGAATCGGAAACGGAGCAGGTCTCGTTTGTGGATTATTTCTGGACCTGGCGGTTTTTGTTTCTGCCGTTTTTTTCCCTTCTTCGGGTGGATTTGCCCCCGGCCCGGGTTTATCATTCGATTTCAACCGGCTACGCCGGGGCGTTGGGCTCTCTTGCCAAGCTCCGGACCGGCCGGGGACTGTTGTTGACCGAACACGGGATTTACACCCGGGAGCGGAAAATCGAAATTTCAAAAGCCGACTGGATCTATTCCAAAACGGCTTACGAAATGAAAGTGACGGAACGCGCGGACTTTTTCAGGGAATGGTGGATTGCCCTTTTTTCGTTCTTGAGCCGTCTGACGTATGAGTTCTCCGATAAAATCATCACCTTGTACGAGGGGAATCGTCAGATTCAGATTGAAGAGGGGGCCGATCCCGGGAAAACGGGGATCATTCCGAACGGTATTGATTTTTCGTTCCTGAGCCGCTTGAAAAGAGATTCCGGAAGGTCCCGTTTCGGGATCGGCTTTGTGGGAAGAGTCGTTCCCATCAAAGACGTCAAGACGTTTATCAAAGCGTGCCGGAAAATTCGCGACGAACTCGGGGAGGTGGACATTTACGTTATCGGACCGACGGATGAAGACGAGACCTATTACCGGGACTGTCTCTTTCTGGCGGAAATGGAAGGATTGCGGGAAATGATCCGGTTTACGGGAAAAGTGCGGGTGGCGGATTTTTACCCGAAACTGGACGTGGTGGTGCTGACCAGCGTCAGCGAGGCGCAGCCGATTGTGATTCTTGAGGCTTTGGCGTGCGGGATTCCCTGCGTGACGACGGATGTCGGCGCCTGCCGGGAACTTCTCTGCGGCCGGACTCTGGAAGACCGCCAGCTGGGGCCGGCCGGACGGGTGACGCCGATTTGCGATCCGGACGCGACCGCGCGGGCGATTATCGAAATCCTGAAGGACGCGGAACTGAGGGGAAAAATGGCGGCGGCGGGGAAAAAACGGATCGAAAAATTTTATCAAATCAATGATATGGTCGCGGACTATCAGATGCTTTATAACCGGCACATTGAAGAACTCTGTGCCGGAGTGCCGGCCGCTGAAATTGTTTCCGGCGGGCAAGAAGCGAAAGGGGCGAAATGGCGGGGATAGGGTTTAATCTGCAGAAAATACTGGCGGGGGACACGTATTTTGATTCGGCAAAAGCCCATTTGTATTCGGTGTTGATTTCGGCCGGCCCCTGGGTCCTCAGCATCATCACGCTGTTTTGCCTGAGTCTTTTCGCGCCGGAGAACATTGATACGTTTGAACTGGTTTATTTCCGGACCTCCATTATTTATATTTACGCGTTTTCCCTGATCGGAGCCGGACTGGTCCAGCTTGTGCTGACCCGTTATCTCGCGGACAAGCTGTACCTGAAAGAAAAAGAAGCGCTGGTGCCCGCGTTCAATTCTTCGACCGTGGTTTTGCTTGCCGTTCAGGGGATTTCCGGAGGGTTGTACGTCTTTTTCGGCGACGAAGCCTTTTCGCTGAGATTGCTGGTGTTTCTGATTTACCTGACCGTCAGCATGATTTGGCTGGTGATGACGCTTCTGTCGGCCCTTTACGATTATAAAGCGATCGTTTTTATTTATGCGATCGGGAGCGTCTTGACTGTGGCCGGCTCCTGGGGGCTGGGATCCCGGATGGGACTTGCCGGTTATTTTTTGGGATATTTGATCGGGCATTTGCTGATCATGATCTTATTGTCCGCAAGGATTTTCATCGAATTCTCTTCGGACCGCAAGTTTGACTGGGAATTTCTCCGCTTCTTGTCCAGGAACTGGACGCTGGTTCTGATCGGCGCTGTGTACAATCTCGCGATCTGGATCGATAAAATCGTATTTTGGTTCTCTCCCGACGCGATTGAAGTCAGCCGGCTTTTGAGGGCTTATCCCGCGTATGAAAGCGCCGTTTTTTTTGCGTACCTGACGATTATTCCGTCTTTATCCTTTTTTTTGCTCGAGATCGAAACCAGTTTTTATAAGAGTTACCGGGCTTTCTTCCTGGAGATCTTGGAGAAGGGAAGTTATCCGGGGATCGAGAAACGGAAGCAGGAAATTCAAAAAACCCTTTCAAGGAGCATAGGGTTTCTGGTGAAATATCAGGGGCTGATTTCCCTGCTTTTCATTACGTTCATTCCCAACCTTGCCCAGTTTGCCGGCATGCAGTGGATTCAAGTCCCGGTATTCCGGGTCGCGACAGTCGGAGCGTTTCTGCACAGCCTTCTTTTAATTGTCATGATTCTCGCGCTTTATTTTGATTTCAAGCCGCTCACGCTCAGAATCTGTCTGGTGTTTTTAATCACAAACGGGCTTTTTGCGTTTATCACGGGAAAACTTCCGGCTCCTTTCCTCGGTTACGGCTATCTGGCGTCCTGTTTTGTTTCGCTTGTGTTTGCTTTTTACGTTCTGGATTTCCGTTTAAAGAAGCTGGAATACATCACGTTTTCCTCCCAGCCCGTCGGGATCCACCGGGAGGAGGAAGTCTGGTGACGGCGTATTCATTTTCACTTTCTCCGGGGAAGCTCTGTGCTATAATTGCATCCGGTTTTTTGAGGAGAAAAGCATGAGTTCGGTTATTTCCATTATTCTCGGAGGCGGGCACGGAAAGAGGCTGTTCCCCCTGACTCGGGACCGGGCGAAACCCGCGGTTCCGATCGGAGGCAAATACCGCCTCGTGGATATTCCCATTTCCAATTCCCTTAATTCCGGCGTGAAAACGGTTTTTGTGCTGACGCAGTTCAACTCCGTGTCGCTTCACCGCCACATCCTGAACACGTACCGGTTTGATTATTTCAACGACGCGAGCGTCGAGCTTCTTGCCGCGGAACAGACTCTCGCGACGGACGACTGGTTTCAGGGAACGGCGGACGCGGTCCGGAAACATTTCACCCACTATCATATTGAAGACGAAGACGAAGTCCTGATCCTTTCCGGGGATCATTTGTACCGCATGGATCTGCAGAAAATGATTCATCAGCTCCGGGAGACGAACGCGGACTTTGTCGTGGCGGTGGCTCCCGTCAAAAAAACGGAAGTCCGCCATTTCGGGATCCTGAAGATGAATTCCGAAGGAAGAATCATTGCGTTCAAGGAGAAACCCAGAACCGTCACCGCGGAAGACAGTTATGAAGGAAAATATCTCGCGTCGATGGGAATTTACGCTTTCCGCGCCAAAGTGCTCAAAAAAGTCCTGGAAGGAAACGAAAGCGATTTCGGACGGGAGGTGATTCCCAATTCGATTCTGCGCTATCAGGCTTATGGGCATGTTTTTGACGGATACTGGCGCGACATCGGGACGATAGAGAGTTTCTATGAGGCCAATCTGGAGCTGGCGGCTCCGAACCCCCCTTTCAGTTTTGTCTCGGCCGCGGAGAGGATTTATACGCACCCGCGGTTTTTGCCTCCCTCCCGCGTGATGGGAGCCAAAATCGACAATTCCCTGATCTCCGAAGGATGCTTGATCCGGGAGTCGGAGATCTCTCGGTCGATTGTGGGATTGCGGTCCGTGATCCGGCGGAATACGGTGGTCTGCGACTCGATTATCATGGGGGCCGATTTCTTCGAAGAGACGCCGCCCAAAGACGGGGTTCCCATCGGAATCGGTCCCGGCTGTCATATCGAGAAAGCCATTTTGGATAAAAATGTCCGGATCGGAGCCAGGGTCCAGATTACGAACCCGAAGGAACACAGAGAATTTGACGGGGAGAATTATTTTATCCGGGACGGAATTGTCGTCATTCCCAAAAATGCCGTCATTCCCCCCGGAACCGTTATCTGATTTGAATGCCTTGAAAGGCCTTTCCGCACCGTTAGAAATTGCAACCGGGCTTTACGAGAAAACCCTTCAATCCGCCGTTCCGCTGGACCGGCTTCTCGCCAATTTTTTCCATGAACATCGCCGGCGTTTCGGCTCAAAGGAGAGGCGTTTGATCTCCGACTGCGTTTTCGGCATGTTTCGCCATAAACTTTTAATAGAAGACTGGATCCGGAAGCTGGAACCGGACAACCGTTTTTTCCGGGCCGCCGCGGCGCTGGCTTGCGAGGGGCTGATCGACCGGGACGGTTTCCGGGGCCTCGCGGGACCGTTTGCCGCGGAAGGGCTTTATGAGGCGCTAGCGGAGAAGCAAATTGCCCCGGATTTAAAAGAGAAACCCTTTCTGGAAATTCTTTCGAGAAAATATTCATTCCCTCTCTGGCTTGTCGAAAACTGGGCCGGGTTTCTGGGGGATTCTGAAACGGAAAAATTATTGCAGGGCCTGAACGACCGGGCCCCGTTTGTTCTCCGGGCGAATCCGCTGAAAACAAGCCGGCGGGAACTGATGGAGTCGCTGAATCGGCAAGGCTGCGAAGCCTCCGCGACGAGTCTCTCCCCGTGGGGGGTTCTTGCGGGAAAACGGTTCAATGTTTCTGAAATTCCCGAATTCAAAAAAGGCTTTTTTGAAGTTCAGGACGAGGGAAGCCAGATGATTGTTCTTGCGGTCGATCCTCAGCCGGGAGAAGTCCTTTGGGATGCCTGCGCCGGAGGGGGAGGGAAAACGCTTTTTGCCGCGGCGCTGATGAAAAATTCAGGGAGAGTGCTTGCTTCCGATGTCCGGACGGGAAAGCTTGAGGAACTCCGGAAACGGGCCAAACGGGCGGGGGCGTTCAATATCTTTGCGGCGGGCATTAAGGAATTGGAAAAAAAGAAAATTTTTGCCGAGGGGGTGGACAAACTGCTGATTGACGCCCCCTGTTCGGGGACGGGGACTCTGCGGCGGAATCCCGATCAAAAATGGCGCCTGACGAAAGAAATCATCGTGCAATTTCGGGAAAATCAGCTTAAAATCTTGACGGACTGCGCGCCGCATTTGAAGCGGGGAGGAACGCTTGTTTACGCGACCTGTTCCCTTCAGCCGGAAGAAAACGAAAATGTGGTGGATCACTTTTTAAAACAGCATTCCGGTTTCTGCCGGGCGGCGGCCGACCGGCGTTTTTTTCCGCACCGGCACGGCACGGACGGGTTTTTTGTCGCGAAACTTTTGAAGCAATAATTCGGGATCGGGGCGAAAGGAGGAAGGGTTATGCGGTGTTTAAAGGGAATCGCGGTTGGGTGTCTGATTCTGGCGGGAGTTTTGTTTGTGGTGCCGTTTACGGTTTGGGCGCAGGCGCCCGACGACGCGGCGGTGCTGGAAGGGACTTATTCGGAGCGCATTGCCGACAAGCTCGGCCGGGGCATCGAGAATTTATTTGTCGGATGGCTTGAAATCCCTTATGAAACCGGGAAGGTCTCGAAAGAGAAAGGCGTCTGGCAGGGGGCGACTGTCGGGGTCGGCAAGGGAATCGGCTATACGGTGGGGCGGATGGTGACAGGAGTTTATGAAATCGTGACTTTTCCTTATCCCCAGGAACCCATTTTTTCGCTGATGGACAGCTGGGAGTGGTGAGGAACATATTGGTTTTTTCAAATTTTCAGCTTGAGATTTTCGATCAGGGAGGGAGAGGGTATGGTTTCGAAAGAAAAAATCATTGAAGCGATCAAGCAATGCTATGACCCGGAAATTCCGGTGAATGTTTATGATCTCGGTTTGATTTACGATGTAGCGGTCAAAGAGGACGCGGTGCAGGTCCTCATGACGCTTACGACTCAAGGATGTCCCATGGCCCAGCGTATTCCCGAGATTGTCCGCCAGCGCATCCAGGACGATTGCGGAACGACCCAGGTGACGGTGAGTCTTGTGTGGGATCCTCCCTGGTCTCCCGAAAAAATCACTCCGGAAGGACGGAAAATCCTTCATTTAGACGACTAGGTCAAGTCTCGTTTTATGGCCGATGCCCGCGAATTGTACGCGAAAGCCTTGGAAGAATACAAGTGCGACCGGGTCCAGGAAGCCGTTTCCCTTCTGGAAGAAGCGCTCCGTTTAGATCCCCGTTTTGGCGACGCCTGCGAAGCTTTAGGACTTCTCTATTTTCAGGAAAAAGAGATTGAGAAAGCGATTGAGCGGATGCGGGAGCTTGTCTCGCTTGAGCCCGAAAACATTATGGCTCACGCCAATCTTTCCCGTTTTTACGCCGCAAAAGGATTGCTGGAAGAGGCCGAGAAAGAACAGGCGGAATCCAGAAGGCTTTCCTGGAAACGGGAGCTTCAACCGGCGGAACATTCCGCTTCCGGCGAGGAGAACCTGAAACGGAAAATCGAGACGTACCGGAAAGTCATTGAACTGGATCCGGAAGATGTTCTGGGGTATTTCAGTCTGGGGACGGCTTATCTTGAAGGGGAAAAGCATGAAGAGGCGCGTGAGATTTTCGAGAAAGCCGTAAAAAAAAATCCGGACCACTCCCCTTCGTATTTGGGATGGGGACAGGCGCTTGAGGCTTTGGGGAGACGGGAAGATGCCGCGGCGGTCTATCGGCGGGGAATTCCCGTTGCGGAGCGGTTGGGAGACATGATCCCTCTTAAGAAAATGCAGACGCGCCTCGGGAAATTGGAAAACGGCGGTTAAAAAATCCCGGATCTTTTTGGACGGAAAACCGGTGAAAATCAGGGAATGGCATAAATGGCAGGTGTCTCCCGCGGAGGCTTTCGGGATACAAAAAAACCTTCGGGCGAAAATATCTTTAAGAAATTCTTTCCGGCATATTGAAGACATCCGGTTCCTGGCGGGATGCGATATCGCGGTTGATCCCGGGGAAAAAACAGGATACGGAGTCGCCGTGGTTTATACTTTTCCCGGCCTTGAAGAAGTGGAGCGGAAAACGGCCGTTCGCAAACTGGCGTTTCCCTACGTTCCCGGTCTCCTTGCTTTTCGCGAAGCCCCCGTTCTTTTGGATGTCATCGCTTCCCTTGAATGTGAACCGGATCTTTTTATTTTTGACGGGCAGGGCATTGCGCATCCGCGGGGATTGGGAATCGCGAGTCATCTCGGGCTTTTTCTCGGAAAACCGGCGATTGGATGCGCCAAATCCAGGCTTTGCGGAATTTACCGCGAACCCGGCCTCCGGAGGGGAGAGGCTTCCGGCCTTTTTTCCCGAAACGGAGAAAAAATCGGCGCCGTTTTGCGAACGCGCGATCGCGTGAAACCCGTTTTTATCTCACCCGGTCATTTGATTGACCTTGAAACTTCTCTGGAAATTGTTCTGCAAACCACCGATGGCTACCGGATTCCGAAACCGACACGGCAGGCGGACCGTTACACCAAAATTCTGAAACGCGAAGCAGGTGTTTGAAAATAGTGCGCGGAATTTACTGGCCGTTGCGCTTGATGTGCAGATAGCCGTCATTTCGGCGAAGGGTTTCCGAGAACTCGACGGCGGGAACCGGGCGGCTGTACAAATATCCCTGGACCGCGTCGCAGGAAAGCGATCGCAGAAAATCAAGCTGTTCTTCCGTTTCCACGCCCTCCGCGACAGCCTGTAATTCAAGGCTGTGCGCCATTCCGATAATGGCGGTGGTGATGGCCGCGTCATTCAAATCGGTTGTGATATTCTGGACAAAAGAGCGGTCCACTTTGAGAACGTCGATCGGAAAACGCTTGAGATAACTGAGCGAAGAATAGCCGGTCCCGAAATCATCGACGGAAAGAAGAACGCCCATATTTTTCAGCTTCTGAAGAACGGAGACGGCATATTCGGGGTTGTGCATGACGGACGATTCGGTGATTTCAAGCCCGAGATGCGATGAGGAAAGCTGGGTCTCCCTGAGTTTTCCGGCGACCAATTCCGTCAGGTCTGTCTGATGAAACTGGCGGGCCGACAGGTTGACGGTGACCCGGAGGGGAGAAAGCCCTTCTTCGAGCCAGGTCTTGCACTGGGCGCAGGAGGATTGAATCACCCATTCTCCCAACGGGACGATGAGCCCGGTTTCTTCGGCGATGGGAATGAATTCAGACGGAGGAATGAGCCCCAATTCCGGTTGATACCAGCGAAGCAGGGCTTCCGCTCCGATGATGCGTTCGGTTTCAATATCGATCTGAGGCTGATAATAGAGAATAAATTCTTTGCGTTCAATGGCGGTTCTCAGACGGCCCTCGAGTTCTATGCGTTGCCCGGATTTTGGGTCCAGGGACTGCTGATAAAAACTGTAATTGTTGCCGCCGAGATCTTTGGCCCGGCGGAGGGCAATGTCCGTGTTTTTGATCAACGTCTGGACGTCCGAGCCGTCCTTTGCGAACATTCCGATTCCGATGCTCGCGGTCAAAAACAGTTTCCGGCCGTTCAGGGAAATCGGCTGCGCGAGCGTGTTTAGAATTCTCATGGTGATTTTCGCGGCGTCCTGCTCGTTTGAGATGCCGTTCAGGATGACGGTGAATTCGTCTCCGGCCAGACGCGAAGTCGCTTTGCTTTCCCGGACGCAGGCCTTGATCCGCCGCGCGATGACCTGCAAGAGAAGATCCCCCGTCGAATATCCGAGCGAATCGTTGATGATTTTAAAGCGGTCGACTCCGATAAATAAAAGCGCCAGGTTTTGCCCGATGCGTTTTGCCTGAAGCAGGGCGTGCTCCAGTTCATTATAGAACGACTGGCGGTTGGGGAGATTCGTGAGGGCGTCATGATAAGCGATGTGGCGTTCGATTTTGCGGGCTTCGTCAAGCGCTTTCAGCATCCGGTAATGTTCCGTGAAGTCCCGCAGGGACACGAGATTGAGTTTTTCCCCGTCCCATTCGACTTCTTGAGCCTGCATTTGCAAAATCCGTTTTTTCCCGTCCTCCAGATCGATGGTGATTTCAAAAGGTTCGTTTTTCAGGGGGTATTCAAAAACCGTTCCGATCAGGGTCTGCGCTTTTGGGCCGATGAGCGTTTTGGCGACCGGATTGAAAAATCTTACGATTTTTTCCGCGTCGAGAATCATAATGCCGTCCGAATTTTGCGCAAGCAGCCGGTATTGATTTTCTTTTGCCTGAAGCTGCTGGGTGTGCTGCTGGGATTCCGCGAGTTTTATGGAATAACGGATCGAGCGGGATAAAAAGGCTCCGTTCAGTTGTTCTTTCGTCAGGTAATCCTGGGCCCCCTGTTTAAGGGCTTCAATCGCCAAGGCTTCATCGTCAAGCGCGGTGATCACAATGATCGGGATCTGAGGGACCTGTGTTTTTAATTTAATCACGGCTTCAATTCCCCGGCTGTCGGGAAGCATTAAATCGAGAAGGATGAAATCCGCTTTGCCGTGAGCCAGATAATTCAGGCCGTGCTGAAGCGTTTCCGCCCATTCAAATCTAAGCGCTTTAAAATTCATCCGGGAGAGAATTTCTTTGATCAGGAACATATCGTCGGGATTGTCTTCGATCAGCAAAATTGTGAATTCCCTGTGATTGGGTGCCATCGTTTCTTCTTTTTGTTATCTGTTTATCCGCTTGTTTCCGTTAACAACTATTCCGTTTCCGTTTTTCGCCCCGTATTTTCCAAACATTTTTTAAATTCCGAAGTAAACCCAATTTTTTCGAAATCGCTTTAGTTATTAGATGTAATGCCTTTTCTTTGCTCGCTGAAAGTAAGTATATATGCTATTTTTATGTTTTGCAAGTTTTGGCTATTTATTTACATAGTTTTAGCTATGCATAGCAATTTTAATTATTGCATGATTAATTTTGATTAAAAAAGATTAAAATCAAAATAATTTTGATTCAGGGAAGCCCACCTTATCTAATACTACTATGGAAGCTCTAAAACGCGGAATTGAGTCGAACAAGAGTCGCGAAATAGCGAATTTTTCTATCAGTGAGTCAAATAGAAGCATTGAACCTGCCGCTTTCAATAAAAGGTGGCTATGGGACTGCAGGCCATGAAAACAAAATTGACGCGGTGCCGGCTTTTGAAATATACTTCCACGAAAGGATTTTTTTCGATGAAAACCGGGAGTTTGGAAGAATTTCTTGCGAAACTCACACGGGAAGGGGACTTGTACGCGAAACTTCCCGGAAAAAAGGTCAATTGCTTTTCCTGCGGGCATCGTTGCGTGATTCCGGAAGGAAAGTCCGGAATCTGCAGGGTCCGGTTCAATCGGGACGGGGTTTTGCGCGTTCCGGCGGGATACGTTGCGGGTCTTCAGGCGGATCCGGTTGAGAAGAAACCTTTTTACCATGTATTGCCGGGCGAAAAAGCTTTGAGCTTCGGAATGCTGGGCTGTGATTTTCATTGCCCCTACTGCCAGAATTGGCCCACCTCGCAAACCCTTCAGGATTCCCGGGCGGGCATTTCTCCCGAAGGGATAACTCCGGAAGAAATTATCGAAATCGCGAAGAAATACGGCGCGAGAATTCTCACCAGTACCTATAATGAGCCGTTGATCACGAGCGAATGGTCCGCTGAAATTTTTGATCTGGCGAAGCGGGAAGGGTTTCTGACGTCTTACGTCTCAAACGGGAACGGAACCCCGGAAGTTCTGGATTATCTTCGCCCCAGGCTGGACCTTTTCAAGGTGGACCTTAAAAGTTTCAGTGAAAAAGCGTATCGGACCCTTGGCGGAAGGCTGTCCGTGATTTTAGACACCATCCGGATGCTTCATGAAAGGAAATTTTGGGTGGAAGTCGTGACGCTTGTGATCCCGGAATTCAACGACTCGGAGGAGGAGCTGACCGGGATGGCCGATTTTCTGGCGTCGGTTTCGGCGGATATTCCCTGGCACGTGACGGCGTTTCACGGGGATTATCAAATGCAGAATTTCAAGAATACGAATTCCGGGATCTTGCTGCGGGCGGCGGAAATCGGGAAGCGGTCCGGGCTCCGGTTTGTGTATGCGGGAAATCTGACCGGACAAGTCCGGGAGCTTGAAAATACTTATTGCCCGGATTGCCGGGAGCTTTTAGTGGAACGGTTTGGATTTTCAATCCGCGCGAACCGGATTAAAAACGGAGCCTGCCCAAAATGCGGTACGGGAATTCCCGGAATATGGGAATAAAAAATTTACGGACCCTCTTTTTTATTATGGCGGCAGTCATTTTTTCAAGTACGGACCCGGTTGGCGCGCGGGAGGAGACAATGGACCTTATCATCCGAAACGGGATGGTTTACGACGGAACCGGCGCGGAAGCAAAAAAAGCCGATGTTGCGATCCTGGGGGAGCGCATCGCGGGGATCGGTGATTTTTCGAATGTCCCGGCGGGAAAAGTCATTGATGCCCAGGGGCTCATCGTGTCGCCGGGATTTATCGATTCCCATACGCATTCGGATTTCAATCCTTTTCTCCGCCCGGAATCTCCCCATAAAATCCTTCAGGGAGTGACCACGGAAGTGATCGGCAATTGCGGAATGTCGGCGGCTCCCCTTTTCGGAAAAATGAAGGACGAACTCTCCGAAGTCTGGCTCAGGGAAGGGGTCGAGATCCCCAGAAATCTTCCCGCGTGGAATTCCGTGGGGGAATATCTTGACGCGCTTCAAAAGGCCGGGCTGGTGACGAATTTTGTTTTTTTGGTAGGACACGGAAATCTTCGCTGGTCTGTGATGGAAGAGGCGTCCCAAAAAGCTTCGCCGGAAGAATTGAAAAAGATGGAGGCCCTTCTCCGTCAGGCGATTTCGGAGGGGGCTTCCGGCCTCTCCCTCGGGTTGGTCTATCTTCCGGGGACTTACGCGGGGAAAGACGAGTTGACCGGCCTCGCGAGGGTTTTGAAGGAAAATGATTCATTGCTGGCGGTTCATATGAGGAGCGAGGGGAAGCGGCTGGCGGAATCCATTGATGAAGCGCTTGAAATTTCGGAAGCTTCCGGCGCGCGCCTTGAGATTTCCCATCTGAAAGCCGCGGGATTCAAAAACTGGGGGAAGATCGATCAGGCTTTTCTGCGGATTGAGGACGCGAAACGCTCGGGACTGGAAGTGTTTGCGGATGTTTACCCTTATGAGGCGGCTTTTGCCGAGCTGGGCGTTGTGTTACCGGAGGAAATTTATGAAGCTCCGGACCGGGTGGAGTTATTGAGAGATCCGGAGCGAAGGGCCGAGCTCAAGAAACGGACTCAGGAGGATTTGGATAAGAACGGAAGCATCCCCGAACAGTTTATGATTGCTTCCGTGAATCTTCCCGGGCATAAAGCGTACGAAGGAAAAACGCTTGCCGAGATCGCGAAGATGCAGGGCAAGGACCCTCTGGACGCGCTTTTTGATCTTTTGGCCGAGGAAAAATTCCTGGTCAGCGCTTTTTCATTTTCCCAGGATCCCGCCGTAGTGAAGCGGATTGCCCAGAAAGAATATGCCAGCATCGGCAGCGATAATATGTCGGATTTCGGGCCCAAGCCCCATCCGAGGACTTACGGGACTTTCCCGCGTTTTTTGCAATGGGCGCGTGACGGAAAAGCCGTTTCCCTGAGCGAGGCGATACGCAAAATGACCGGTCTTCCGGCGGACGTGTTCAGGCTTCGGGACCGCGGGAAAATTCGCGAAGGCGCGTATGCCGACGTGGTGATCTTTGATTTGTCAAAGATAGAAAGTCCGGCGACTTATGAAGAGCCCAAAGAATACGCCCGGGGCGTTGAATGGGCGCTTGTGAACGGTACGGTGGTTGTCGAAAACGGAAAATACAACGGCCGGTTTTCGGGTCAAGTCCTCCGGAAAAAGGGCAGCGCGTGAACTCTCGCGAAGATTTTTGAGCCCACCGTTCCGACTTCCGCTCGGTTGTTTTCAAGCGCCGAATCTTTCAGAAGATATCCCAACGAGATGGTTTTTTCTAAAGCCGGTGAAAAAACAATGCTGGTCAAATAGCCCGCTTCCTGTCCCTTGCTGAAAAGTTTCTGCGGGGGAAGAGGCGGTTCCGGCCCGTCCAGGACAAAACCGGTTAATTTTTTCTCCGGTCCGCCCGTATTTTTGATTTTCGCGACAGCCTCTTGCCCGAGATAACAGCCTTTCGTGTAACAGACCGCGTTTTCCAGTCCGGTTTCCGGGAATAAAGTTTTTTTGTCAAAATCAGTGCCGTGCCACGGAAGGCCGGCTTCGACGCGCAATATCTGAAAAGAGGACTCGTCGAGAGGCTCCATTTCAAACGCGCGCCCTTCCGAAAAAATCGAATCCGAAAAGGCCTTTTTTTCGGAGGCCTTCAGAAGGAAGTAAAAACCCCGTTCGCCGCTGAATGAAAACCGGAAGATGTGAACCGGGATATTTTTAATGAGCTTGCCGGTATGCGCGCCGGGGGCAAGAAAATCCGATTTTTCTTCGATAAGGCGGGACAACAAGTCTGGCGCGCGCGGCCCTTCGATGCCGAGCCATGCGAAATCATTGGCGCGATCGGTCAGCGTGACATCTTCCGTAATAAGATATTTGCCGAGTGTCCCGAGAATTTCAGGAACCAGAACGGCCTGGCAGTCAATCAGCAGAAATTCTTCGAATGCGAAGAGATGGAAATCGGCAATCAATCGGCCTTCCGGATCGAGGAGGGCGGCGGGCCGGCCTTCTCCCGGTTTAAGGTTCTTAATATCCTGCGTGAGCACTCCGTGAAGGAACGCATGCCGGTCTTTGCCGGATACTTCAATTTTGCCCCGGCCGGAGAGATCGAGGAAGCCAACACGGTTTCTGACGGCGAAATATTTCCGGTTCATGACAAATAAGATTTTATGATTTTTGCGTGAGCCGAAGAAAAAGGAAGCTTTTGCAGGGACTTTTTTGAAACCCAGGAAAGATTGGGCGCGAGTTTTTTCCCCGAAATCCATCGGCATGTAAAAATATGCAGATTTTCCTGATGCACCGTATAAGAGCGTTTTATCACCCCTTGCTTTTTCCCGGCAAGGGTTTCAATTCCGGAAGCCCTGAGGCCGTTTTCCAAAGCCTGCTCCGGTTTTGTTAGATAAGGCACGCGGAAAGTCGGCAATTGCCATAATTCAGCCCAAAGCCCTTTCTCCCGTTTTTCGAGAAGGATTTTTCCTCCATGCTCAATCATTCCGCACGCGGCTTCAACCTTTTTCGTTTTTGCGGATTTTTGCTTCCGGGGCAGGGAATCCTGCAGGCCTTTTTTTCGCGCTTTGCATGGATCGGAAAGCGGACAAAACAAACAGGCCGGATTCCGGGGCGTGCAGACAGTGGCGCCTAATTCCATCAGGCTTTGGTTGAAATCTCCCGGGTGATTTTTAGGAACTTCTTTTCCGGCGAGGGCCCAGAGTTTTTTCCGCGCCGCCGGAGTGTCGATGGGGTCTTTCAGGGCGAACAGACGGGCGAGCACGCGCATGACATTTCCGTCCAGCACGGGAACGGCGATCCCGAACGCGATGCTGGCGATGGCCCCCGCCGTGTAGCGGCCGATTCCGGGCAGGGCGTGTATCTTTTCGAAAGAGTCCGGGAATTTTCCCCGATAGTCTCCGGCAATGATTTTTGCCGTTTTGTGAATGTTTTTCGCGCGGGTGTAATATCCCAGGCCCTCCCATCCTTTGAGCACTTTTCCGAGAGGGGCATTGGCGAGAGCGGTGACGTCCGGAAATTCGCGTATCCAGCGTTCATAATAAGGAGTCGTGGTTTTGATTTGCGTTTGCTGCAGCATGATCTCGGAAATCCAGATTTTATAGGGGTCCGCCGTTTTTCTCCACGGCAGATCCCGCTTGTTTTTCCGGAACCACGGAAGCATTTTTGAAGCCAGTGCCAATCTCATGATCCTATTATACAAAAAAGACCGACGGAGTCGCGGATCTTGGTGGGGCTTAGAGGTTGCAGAAGGCGGATATTCGGATAGAATAAGCGCAGGATTGAAAGTGGGAAGGAAAGGTGTTTCAGATGACAGTGACAGGGGAAGGAAGTATCAAGAAAGAGACGCTTCGGCGCATCGCGGAACAAATGCTGATTGCCGCAAGAACAGCCCCAAAAGGTCGCGGCGAGGATTGTATGGCCTTGGCCATCGCCGAAGGGGAAAGTATCCGGGCGATTTCCGAGAAAATGAAAGAGATCGGAACGCGTTGCGATTCTCCCGTTTTTTTGAGGGACGCCGAAAATATTCTGCTCGCGCCGGTCCTGCTTCTTTTCGGGACAAAAATCAAATCACTCGGGCTTAAAAAATGCGGGATGTGCGGTTTTGAAACTTGTGACGCGAAAAACGAACAACAGGCGGTCCCGTGCGTTTTCAACACCGGAGATTTGGGGATCGCGATGGGGTCTGCGGTCAGCGTGGCGGCGGACAACCGCGTGGACAGCCGGATTATGTACACGGTGGGGCAGGCGGTTTTGGAAATGGGCATTTTGGGCGGCGACGTCAAAATCGCCTATGGAGTTCCTTTGAGCGCGACTTCGAAAAATCCTTTTTTTGACCGCCTGTAATTTCTCCGGAAAGTTTTTCGGGAAAGAATCTTATCTCGGGAGGGAAAAATGCTGAGAAAAAAAATAGGGTTATTTTTTTTGGTTCTGGCGTTAACGGGAACGGTTCCGGGTTTTTGCCAGAACGTTCAGAGCGAAAGCCAGGTTAAAAAAGTTTCGGGGACCGCAAAAGACGTGGATTACGTGGGAGCGACTCTCGTGTTGCAGAATGTCACCTCGTTTAACTTCGGGAATGAAATAACTTTCCTGGTAACGGGG
>Ga0172375_10003029_pt1 | contig 25767 bp, 33 predicted proteins | sample LakKiv1m_FD_114537 | JGI IMG/M metagenome (GOLD analysis project Ga0172375, IMG submission 114537) | Freshwater microbial communities from Kabuno Bay, South-Kivu, Congo - kab_092012_11.1m | ecosystem: Environmental > Aquatic > Freshwater > Lake | place: Democratic Republic of the Congo...
CTGGTGGAACTGATTCCATTAGTTAAGGGGTTAATAAAAAGCATGGGGTTGACCCAGATAGAAGAAGAGCGCTATGAAGCGGATGACATTATCGGTACTTTATCAAAGCAAGTGGTTGAGGGCAAGAAAAAGCATAAATCGGAAGAAGTGATAATTCTAACCGGAGACCAAGATACGATGCAGCTCGTGAGTGAACACGTGAGGGTCTTGACACCGGCCAAGGGGGGAAATCAGGCGAAACTCTATGGACCGGAAGAGGTGAAGGAAAAGTATGGGGTGAGACCGGAGCAAATAGTCGATTACAAGGCCTTAATTGGGGACAGTAGTGACAATATTCCGGGAGTCGTGGGGATTGGGCCGGTGACGGCTTCGAAGTTACTCAATGAATATGGGAGTTTGGAGAAGATATACCAAGTGATTGAAAAGGGGAAAGAGAAGGGCAAATTTAAGGAAGAAGTAAAGAAGAAGCTCTTGGAGGGGAAAGAGAGCGCCTTGATGAGTCAAGAACTGTCGTTAATCGAGACCAAGATGAAGTTACAGGTTAAGCCAAAAGAGTGGGAGTACCAGGGCTTAGAAAGAGAGGAGTTTAGGCAAGAACTAGAAAAATTAGGTTTTCGGAGTTTGGTGAGGAGAGTGTTTGGGATCATTGAGGAGAAGCCAATACCAGACAACCAAATGGGACTATTTAAATGAAGAAGATCGCCTTAGTTCATGATTATTTGAACGAAGCGGGAGGGGCGGAAAGGGTTTTAAGGGTATTGTCGGAGATGTATCCGAAGGCACCAATCTACACCAGTTTTGTAAAGAGGGGGAGTGCGGAGAAGATGTTTAAGGACCGCCAGATTATTGAGTCGAAGTGGGGGTGGTTGCTCAAGCGGGGCCGGATGTATAGCTATTTACGCTTTCTATTGCCACTCGTTTGGCGAAGGATCGATTTAAGCGAGTATGGGCTTGTTGTCACGAGTTGTTCAGGGTACATTGCTAGGGGGTTTAGGGCGGGAGAGCAGACGAGAGTGGTCGCGTATTGTCACACCCCACCGAAGTGGTTATATGGGTACGAGACGCCGACGGGAGGGAGAAATAAATGGTGGGGGAAAATATATTTAACGGTATTTGGACCAGTAGTCAGGTATTTTGATTACCAATCCGCGCAGCGAGTTAATACGTGGATCGCCAATAGTGAGGAAGTAAAGAGGAGAATCGCTAAGTTATATCGGAAAACAGCGAAGGTGGTGTATCCCCCTGTAGATGTAGAAGGGAAGGGGGAACCGGTGAAACGGGGGAAGTATTATTTGACGGTCGCAAGGGTAGTGGGAGCGAAGGGACTCAAGGAAGCGGCAAAGGCGGCCAAGGAGTACCAGCGGAAACTAGTGGTAGTAGGAGAGTGGATAGGGGGAAAGAAAGTGAGGAGTGAGATAGAGAAGGCAGGGGGTGAGTGGGTGGAGATGAAGGGGAGGGTGAGTGAGGAAGAACTCGCGCAACTTTACTTGGGGGCGAGAGGGTATTTGGCGCTTGCGAGAGATGAGGATTTTGGGATGACGGTGGTCGAGGCGATGGGGAAAGGAACGCCGGTTGTTGCCCTCAAGAGCGGAGGGTATCTGGAGACGGTGAAGGAGGGGGTGACGGGGGTGTTGATTGAGGACTTGGGAGTGAAAGCTGTTGAAGAGGGGATGAAGAAGTTGGAGAGAACAAAATGGAAGAGAGAGGAGATTAGAAAATGGGCGATGAGATTTAATCGTGCTCAGTTTGAGCAGAAAATACGTGAAGTAGTTGGGAAGTAAATTGCTTTATGCCGGAACTACCTGAAGTTGAGACAGTGAGAGGCCAGTTAGACAAGGAGTTGAGGGGGGAGGAGATCGCCCAAGTTGAGGTGCGGGACCGAAAGGTGTTTGTGGGAAGAGAACAAGCCTTAAAGGGAGAGAGCATTAAGAAGATCACGCGGGCAGGAAAGTATTTGTTTATGCATTTTGAGTCGGGGAGGGGAGTCGCCATCCATTTGAAAATGACGGGGAGATTGGTAGTTGACGATTCGTGGTACGAAACGACTAAACACACGCGAGTTGTGATCACGTTAATAAGTAAGCGGAAGCTCTATTATTGGGACACGAGGAAGTTTGGGTATTTGAGACATGAAAAGGAGATTGAGAAGGAAGAGGTAAAGATAAGGGCAAAACTGGGCCCTGATCCATGGAAAATAGAAAAAGAGGAGTTGTTAGGCAGATTGAAAAAGACTGGTAGAGCAATTAAAGACGCTATACTTGATCAAAGTATTATTGCAGGAGTAGGGAACATCTATGCCAACGATGGATTGTGGAAAAGTGGGATTAATCCACACCGAAAAGCGAATAGTTTGACCATAAAGGAAGTTGATAAATTGCTGAAGAGTTTGCGAAGGGTAATGGAGCGGGGACTGAGAACGGGAGGGGCGAGCGACAACTCATATTTAGACGCGTACGGCAAGAAAGGGAAGTACCAAGAAGAGTTCTTGACATATGGAAAAACGAAGGGTAAATGTGAGAAGTGTGGAAGACCACTGACGCGGGAGAAGGTAGGCGGAAGAGGGACGTGGTGGTGTGAAAGTTGCCAAGTTTAGGGGCGATTTCGGACGGCTGGGCGTTTGCGAAGAGTTTTAAGAATTTTGCGGGGAAGACCGAAAAGGAGAATCGAGATTAAATGGCCAAGACGGGTACCCCATTTTTTCCAGAAAGGTTGGAAGTAGACGGCGTTCAAAAGGATGAGAGTAACTACCATCACGGCGTCGAGATTAGTTGGACTTTTATGGGCGTCTTCGAGAAGGAGCCACATCGCAAATTCGTCATAGGCGGAGGCGAGCGCCAGGCCTAAGAGAGGAGCAAAACGCAGTCTCCAAGCGTGGGTGAGGCGAAAGGTGAGAAAAACAAAGGCGAGGAGGGAGAGGAGGACGATGCCGTAGGCGTAGTGGTGGACGTGGATGCCTTTAATCGTGATGACCGAGTTAGGGAGGAAGTAGGTCCAGAGGCGAGCGAGCACCAGCCAAGTCAGAAAAGAGATGAGCACCAGGAAAGGAATAGAGCCGTCGGGATGGGGTTTGAGTTTTTTGAACATAAGCTTATTTTAACCCAAGAAACTTGAGTTGATAAGCTATACTACACATAACATGAGGTTAGAGCGTTTGGAGTTAGATAGTTTTCGTAGTTATAAAAAAAGAACCTTCCACTTTGGGGATTTGACAGTTTTGATCGGGCCAAACGCGAGCGGGAAGACGAATGTGCTGGAGGCGATTTACCTTTTATCAACTGGGGTGAGTTATAAAGCAGGGGTGACGGAGGAGATGATAAGGTTTGGGAGCGAACTCTCGCACGTGACGGGAATAGTCGAGCACCAGGGAGAACTCGTGAGTTTGGGGGTGGGGTTGACTAAGGGACTGCTCCTCGGAAAGCGGACGCAGAAACGGCGATATCTAGTTGACGGGGCACCCAGAACAAAAGCTCGTTTCTTGGGACGGATGCCGGCGGTGTTTTTCAGGCCGGAGGATTTGAGACTAATTGAGGGGTCACCAGGAAGGCGCAGAAGCTTACTAGACGAGGTGTTGACCCAAGCCAGTGGGAGTTATGCCAGGGCACTCTTTGCGTATGAGGGTGCAATCAGAAGACGGAACAAAATACTTGACGCAATTCGCGAGGGAAGTGCAAGAAGAGAGCAGCTTTCGTTTTGGGACCAGACGGCGATTAAGAACGGGAACATTCTGACGGATGAGCGGCGGGAATTATTGGAGTACTTGAGTGAGATTGAGGTGAGCTTTGGGAGGTTTAAGTTGCAGTACGAGGCGTCAACTATTTCGGAGGCGAGGCTAAAGGAGTACGAGCAACAAGAAGTAGCCGCTGGCTACACGCTGGTCGGGCCGCATAAGGACGATTTTCTGGTGTTGATGGCGGAAGAGAAGAAAAATAAGGACACAGGGACGAGCTGGCGAGATTTGATGAAGTACGGATCGAGGGGAGAGCAGCGATTGGCAGTTCTTTTTGTGAAGCTCGGGGTGTTGCAGTACCTCGAGGAGAAGCTGGGGGTGAAGCCGATTTTGCTCTTAGACGACATTTTTTCGGAGCTAGACGAAGAGCACAGGCAAGAAGTGTTGAGGATGACCGAGGGAAGGCAGACCATTATTACGACCGCTGAAAAAGAAGTGGCGGAGATCTTAAAGGGAGCGGAGATCGTGAGACTGTAAGAGAAGAATGGTAAGAAGGCAAGGTATAATCGTTGGTATGAATAAATATCAAGAAGAGATTGTGAAACCGAAAAAAGACTCTCACAAGGGAGAGAACGGGAGGGTGCTCGTGATTGGAGGGTCGAAACTCTTTCACGCGGCGGCGTTTTGGGCGGCAACAGCGGCCAGCAAGATTGTTGATTTAGTCCATTTTTCCAGTCCGGCGATGGAGAACAATGAACTGATGAGGGTGAGAGCGAAACAAAAATTTTGGGACGGGATTGTGGTGCCGTGGGAGACGATTGAGCACTATATTGAGGAAGACGACGCAATCTTGATTGGGCCAGGGATGCCAAGAGACGAAGGACTAATGGCAGGGGAGAAGTCGACGGGAACAATTGTGAACGATCTATTGAAGAAATTTCCAGATAAGAGGTGGGTAATTGACGGGGGGGCACTCCAGGCGGTAGACGTTAGATTACTCAAGGAAAACATGATTGTGACGCCAAACAGGCGGGAGCTGGAGATTTTGAGGGAGAAGGCGGGAGGAGAGCAAAAAGAGACCATCAAAGAGTTAGCGCGGAAGCTGGGAGGAGTAACGATTCTGGCTAAGGGAGTGACAGACGAGATTACAGATGGAGAGAGAGTGGAAAGAGTTGAAGGGGGGAGCGCCGGGATGACCAAGGGAGGAACGGGAGACGTACTCGCAGGAATTGTGACCGGGCTTTACGCCAAGTCACCTGCACTAGCAAGCGCGGTTGTCGCGAGCAGGGCAAACAAGCAGGCAGGGGAGGAGTTGACGAGTAAAGTGGGGAGTAATTTTAATGCGAGTGATTTACTTAACCAAATACCGGAGTTTTTAGAAGAGAGGAAGGAAATACTCAACGAAAAGGGTGATAGTAATAGAAAGTAACTATTTAAGATGTGTGTGAGTAACTGATATGTACGTGCTTTTTGAAGAGAGAGAATAAGTTGACAAGGATGACACTTACCCTATAATATGAGGGTATGTTAGGAGAACTACTCAATAAATTCAAGGTTGAGGCCGATTCTCGGATTGAGATCGGAGAGAAGTCGTGGAGGCAAGAATTTCAAACAGATTTTGATAATTTGGTGGGTGCAATGGCACCAGCTTACACAGTAGAAGCAGAGGTATATGGTCAAGAAGGAGCAAGTAGGCGAGAAAAAGATAACCAAACCTTAAATAACGGAAAGTATTTTCTAGATCATTTGGAGATAAACCGAGAGAAAGAAAAAGCAGGGATAGTGGAGTATGCAAAAAACAATACGGTATTTCCAGACGGGAAAATAGAGAGATTGAAGATTGGGAACTTGAAATTACCAGTTCAAAAAGCTCAACAATTAAACTCGGAATCAAGTGCTTATAAGACTGCTGAAGTGGTGATGGTGCTCGCGAAAAGGGCGGCACAACTAAAGGCTTTAACTCAAGGAGAAGAGGGGATTCCCGAGGCTTATACACTCGCGAGAATGCAAACCAATAAGGCTTTGGAACTTGTAAAAGACGCGGCTACCATAGCTTATGGGTGGAAGGCGGATAGCTGGGGGAGATTAAGTCTTGAGGAAGTACTGGAGAGAGCGAGTAAACCGATGTTAGGACAACGAGCGATAACGGCGGTACTAATCGGAGCTTTGGTGCTCGCCGGTTGTCAGGAAGTGACGCCAGGAGTTGTAACGCCGGAAACGGGAGGAGTGACGCCGATCGCAGCGGAAGTAGTGACAATTCCAGAGATGGTGGTGGTAGAGACAAATGAGATAATCCCGGATGCAACACCGGTACCATATCCAGATAGTGCGGAGGGGTTTGTATTAGGAGTGGGAGGAGACGTAGAGCAGTTAATAACGGCGATTGACAAGGTGCAAAATGGGGCAGCGACAGATATGAAGAATAATTATATTGCGCGGGCCTGGAGAGAGGGAAGGGTAACGGGGGGTGATTGGGAGGCGGCTGTAAAAAACTTTGAGAGTAAATTTGAGATAATTGGTGCGGCAGCGGATGAGGGAGCTCCTTGGACTTTGGTAGTTAGAGAGAGAAGTAGTGGGAAAGTGCTGGTCGCGTTTGACGCGGGTGACAATCCGTTTTTATCAGGAATGCCGCTTGGAGCGCAGAGCTTAGATGCATGGCACCTTGATTTTGTTTCAAGTGACGTGTTGCCGGCTGGACAAAGAGAAATGGTAGTGAGGGTGGGAGAGGGAGAGTCGGCGGGACACTTTGTGGTTGTAAGGTTGGATGAGGCGACGGGAGAGATGGTGAGTTGGAGAAATATGGTAGACAGGAGTTGGGTAGAAGCACCACAGGAGCTAGACATCACAAGTTTGGTGGAGGCGGGGCAGGAAATCAGGGAAGTAAATGGATACCAGGCAATAGGGAGTGAGTATACGGAGGGATTTCCTGATTTTGCAGATATACCGGTCGAGCAGAAAGTGGAGTTTAGAATGACGACTGTCCAGGGTAAAGAAGGGACGTACCGAGCTTTGAACGGTGTCGTCGAGAAGAATGAGGGGGGAGAGTGGCAGACAATGGAGTGGCCAGCAGACACAAGAGCGATTGCCTTTTTTGATATTAAAGACAATAACAAAGATGGAAAACAAGAGATCTATGCGATTGATGAGTATGGAATAGCTGTCGGAGAGTTAAAGAATGGTAAGTGGGAAAAGTATGTGAGGGAGGTAAAAGGATTTGAAGATTACCCCGCTTCATTTACTAGAAATTATCAAGATTGGAACGAGATGTTTGAGAGGTTTAGACAGGAGCCCGGGATAATGGACGAAATTGATATTACAAAAGTAGTGAGACAGGAAGCGCCAAACGGACAACCTTTGGATTGGGATGGATGGTGGAGTATGTGTATACCTTTTGATTCAGAGTGCTCAATGGGGGAAGTGAAGCCGAAAAGTGAAGGAGACAGGGGGATTGTGGGGTTGCCCGCGATAATTCGAGGTTTTTATCCAGGATATTGGGAAGGAGGAGAGATGTTGGTGTTTGAGTTACCAAGAAGGTACAACAGGGTGATGATATATACAGAATTTGGAAAGATAATAGAATATACTAATGTTAATGCCTTTTGGATTGCTGAGCCGGGGGTCGATTGGTGGAAGTTAAAGAGGATTCCTGTCATCAATTTAGATATTATGCAGGCTCGGTGGATAAATAATTATTTGGCGGCGGTTGCGGCCGGGGAAGCGCCAAATTACCAGGTGGTAGTAGATGTGGGGGCAATTGCACGATATGATAAACCAGGATCGATTGAGGTATATAAGAGGATGGCAGAGATAATGGCCGACCAAGAATTATCAAGCAAGTATGCTTTCTATCTACTAAATTGGTATGTGGTGCCGCAAGAACTGGGGGAGTTTGTGCCGTAGGGGGGGAGAAGGGGATTGCGAAAGAGGCGGAAACTTAGTACGATTAGAGAATGAGCGAGAGATTTCAGAAGTGGGGGTTAGTGGTGGTTGGGTTGTTGGTAATAGTGGGGGGAGTTTGGTGGTATTTTGCTAAGGGAAGAGGAGTTGCCGAGCAGTGGAGAAAGTTGACACCGAGTGGGAAACAAAAAGAAGAAATATTTAAACTTCAGCCAAGTGATAGGGAGATTCCAATCAGCAAGATCGTGTATGAAAATGAGACGGCGGTGATTTATAAATTGGTGGTGCGACTTGCGGAGCCATGGTGGCGACAAGAGCGAGGGGATTACCGTTTGTTGCGGGGAGGAGCGACATTAATCAACGATCCTTTGGGGAGAATTATCCAGATTCAGCTAGGGGCACTTGATGGAAGTGTATATGTGGGGGAGTTTCTCGATGGGTGGGGAGGAAGCGGGGTTTACGAAGTACGTCAACAGAGCGAACTTGAGGAGAAAGTGGGGTTGGGGGATGAACTAAAACTTGAAATTAAGCTAGCTTCGACGGAGACAAAAGAAGGTTTGTCGCAGGCCGAGATGATCACGCAAGTACTAGACGGACTAATAGACGAGTATAGAAAGGGAGAGTATGAACTCAGTATCCCGAATGGATTTATGCTAAGCACCAATAAGGTGGGAGTAAAGTCGTTATGAAGAGGTGGATAGTAATGGGGTTAGTTATACTGGGTGTAACGAGTGGAGTGGCGGGGCAAGCGTGGGCGGGAGACGAGGCTTGCACTAATCCTGATTACCCAGTCTGCTGGCCTGACGTGAGAGTCAACCAGTGGGCGTGTGAGGCGTGTGTACCTACTGATGTATGGGTATGTTCAGGGAATTTGATGGAGTGCACGAATGATCGTGATATTTGCCGTGTTTATGAGGGAGGGGGTATTTGTACACAGTATTGTGAGGGGGGGACTTTACCGCCTGGTGATTATTGTAAACAGCTTCTAGACGTTACAGCACCGTGTAATACGAGTCTTTATAACTGTGCGTGGCGCGAAGAGACGACTGCTTGTGAATATGTCGACCAAAAATGTACAGATGCAGTTGTAGAAGACTTTAAGTCGTGTTGTGGGGGAGGAGCGGGAATACCTTCGCCTTTACCTTCCACAGCTCCATCAACGGTGCCTTCTATTTGTACGCCCGGGACACCGACGGCGCCTACTTTACAGACTCCTGCTAATGGGTCGGCGGTAGGAGTGGGGGTGACTCTTTCGTGGAATGCTCCTAGTAGTTGGGGACACTTGGACATGCCCGATTGTAGTTACAGTGATTATTATCAAGTCTATGTTGGGACAAGTTCACCGCCAAATACATTACTAGCAACTCTAACGGCTACATCGATACCAAATTACGCGACTAATCCAAATACAACATACTACTGGAGGGTGGCGGCGAATAATAGCCAGAACTCGACGAATTCATTGATTTGGAGTTTTACAACACCGGCAAGTTTAACGGGGTCGGTATATCTAGATACAGGGAATGTTTGTGCAACAAGTAATCCGTGGAATTTGGGAGGGTTGACAGCGAGTTTGCGGGGGACAGGGTATAGCGCGAGCGTAGACGGGAGTGGTAGTTATGCGATTACAGCCCCAACGGGATTATATTCATATTTAGATTTGTCGGGGTATCCGGCGGAGTATATTTGTTCAACCGGGTGTTTGCAGAGTTGTCCGACACAGACTAATGTGAGTGTTCCTTCAGGAGGAAATAATTATTATCTGACCCAGAAGCGAGCGGCCTGGTGGCAAGCGGATGGGGGAGGAATATATGCTGGATCTAACTTGGCGGGACAGACGATTGTCAGTCAGTTGCCACTCAGTACTTCAAGGTTGATTCTAAACGGGCCGGCCGCGGCACTAAGAGCCAGTGGGTCGGTCGACACGGGGGCTGGGGAGATCAGTGACAACAATATCAGCGCGATGACGAGTTATACGGGAGTCAAGACGGATTATAATTATTTTGTGAAAAGGATGGGAATCCTTTCGACGCAGGTGAATGATTGGGCAAGTGACGCAATTACCAAACCAACAACCACGAAAGATTATTGGTATCAAGATCCAGAAGGCTCAAGCGCAGAGATAAATAATGCTTGGATAGTCACTAGCGGGCAGAGTCATGTGGTGTTTATTAAGGGAGATTTGGAGATTAATCAAAACGTGACGGTCGCAACGGGAGGGTTTTTGATCTTTATTGTAGACGGGTCGGTGACGGTGGATCCGGATGTGACTAATATCCAAGGACTTTATTTAATGGACGGGCAGTTTATAACGACATCAAGGGGAGTGGGGATTGATGATCCTTTGGTTGTGAATGGATCGGTGGTAACCTGGACGGGGGTGAGTTTGGGGAGAGATTTAGGAACTGGAAATGGGAGTCAACCGGCGGAGAAGTTTGTGTACCGGGCAGACCTTCTCGCCAATATGCCGGACAAACTGAAGGGCTTTTTATATAACTGGCAGGAAGTGGCACCTGGGACATACGGGAATTAGGGGAAGAGTTATTCTTGAATTAATTGTTGATAGAGCGCAAGGGTTTTTTTGGCGGTATTTTCCCAGGTGTATCGAAGAGAGTGCTTGTAGATTTTGGTGATGAAAGAGGGGGGGGGAGGTGAAGAGAGAAGAGCGAGGAGAGCTTTAGTTAAAGAATGGGGTGAGGAAGCAAAATAGGCATGACCATTCATGGTTTCTCTTAAGGGCGGGATTGATTTAAGGATTGAGGGAGTTTTGGTGCGCGCTGCTTCTAGCGGAGGCAAGCCAAAGCCTTCACAGTCTGAGTAATAGACGAGGCTGGTTGCGGCATTATAAAAGAGATTTAATTGTTGGTTAGAGAGGTGGGGAAGATGAAAAATCCGTTTTTGAAAATATAAGGAAGGGGGTTTGAAGACCTTATTATCTTTAAGGGGGCCGATAAAGACCAAGTTTGGGGAGGATGGATGATTAATCAGTGGGAGAAAAGCCGAGATTATGGTTGAGGGGTTTTTGCGAGATTCGATATTGCCGACGATTAAAAAAAAGGGAGATTTAATATGATATTTTTGGGCTATTTGGGCACGTGCGGAGAGTTTGGAGAGGGGATAAAAACATTTGTCTACCCCTTCAGGAATGACGTGAATTTTGTTTGAATCAAGGGAGAAAATAGAGAGAAGTTGAGATTTGACGAATTGAGTTGGGGTGATGATAGCTTCGGAGAGAGATAAGAACGGAGTACAAAAAAATCTAAACATCATTCGCTTTTTAAGAGTAAAATGATGCGGGTGAGTGATGAAGCAGATATCATGAACAGTATTGACTAAATGAGTATTTTTGGGGGAGAAGAGGGGACGAAAGTAGTGGAAATGAAGAATGTTTGGTTTAGTGCTGAAAGTCGCAAGAGGTAAACCGAGAACGACTCGAAAGAGACCATTATGGAAAGGAGAGTGATAAGAAGGAATAGGAAAGGGAATAACTTTGGGAGTAGAGTAAGCATTGAGAGAGAGGAGGGGATTATCTAGAGAGAGAAGGGAGTTAATGAGATTGGTTGAGTAGCGACCAATACCAGTCCCCGTTGTGGTTGAAGGATGAGAGTCAAGAAGGATTTTCATAGTGGGTGATTTTTTAGCAATTGATTAATTAGAGTAGCGTACTGGGAAAGCATTTTTTGTTCGTTAAAGAATTTAGTTCTTATGAGAGCTTGTTTCGAGTAGTGAGCATAAGAGAGGGGATCAGTGAGACGAAGGATAGCCTGCGCGAGTTTTTCGGGGGAGGCGGGGGGAATTAGGAGGCTGAATTCGTCATCTTTGATAATTTCTTGGGGTCCATAGGGGACATTGGTTGCAATAGAAGGGAGCCCGTGAGAGAGAGCTTCGAGAAGACCATAGGACAGTCCCTCGCGATGAGTGGTAAGGATATAGATGTTTGCTTTTTGATAGTAATGAGTTGGGTTGGTGCTCCAGGATCGGAAAGTGATTTTAGAAGAAAGTTGAAGGGAACGGACTCTCATTTGGAGCGAGCGCTTGGTCTCTCCTTCACCAACAATTATTAGACGGAGAGGTAGGTCTGGATGAGTATTTTGTAGATAATTAAAGGCTTTGATGAGGGTAATATGGTCTTTTTGGGGAGTGAGACGAGAAACAGAGAGAAGGGTGATTTGGTTTTTTGGAAGAGTGCGAGGGTGAGAGGAAATTAGAGGGACGCCATTATAAATGGTAGCAATTTTCTTTTTTGGTAAACGAAAATTTGTTGTTAGTTCATGTTGTAACCCTTGTGAAACGGTAATAATTTTGGAGGCTGATTGATAAAAAAGAGGAAGAGTTAACTTGAGGAAGTATTGGAGAAAGAATGAGCTTTTTGCTTTGAGGGTTTTGGATAGTGCGGTGTGGTGAGTTGGAATAAATATGTGGGCAAACCGACGCTGAAGGAGGGCAGCAAGAATGTTGCAGTAGAGACCGATTGAGATAATTATGGAGGGTTGGTGATGGTGTAAGTATTTCTTAAGAAGGGTGAATTCTCGATAGAAAGCTAGGAGCATTTGAGGAGTGAAGAGATATTTTTCTTGAAGGTGGTTGTTGGGTAGAAGAGAGGGAAAAGAAGTTTTCTTGGAAAAGCGCGGAGGATAAAGGGAGATAACGAGAAGGTCGATTGGAAGAAAAGTTGATAATTTGAGAAGTGAGTGAAGATAAGTACCAGTTCCTCCTTCTTGATTGTTAAGAAACAAGAGAACAGATGGTTTGCGCGACATAGGGATATTATAGACAGTTTTAAGATATAATGACTTAGTGAATTTAAGAATTGCACGCTGGTTATATGTTGCAGGATTAGTCTCTATTTTATTGCCTCCAATCAGATTCGGAATTATTGGTTTGAATGAAATTGCAAGAATTCTCTGGGTGTTTAGTGGATTAATCTCAATTTTTAAGGTAAAAAGAAAGATTAAGAAGGAGAGTTTGTTGTGGTGGTTTGGAGTTTTTATGGTAGGACAGTCTTTGAGTGTCTTAGCAGCAGTTAACACGGTGTATTTTTTAAAATCATATGTTGACTTGATATTTGGAGGGATGGGTTTTCTGTTGGGATATATTTTGATTGACGACAAAAAATGGCTGAAAACAATATTGAAGTTGTTACTAGGAGTGGCGGTAATTAATTTGTCAGTACAGATGTTACTGATTGTTTTTCCAGGATTGTTTGAGAGGGTGGGGGTGGATTTATTACACAAAGGTTACTACGAGTTGGTGATGATAAATGTGAGAAGACTACGCATATATATCGAATCGTATGATGAATTGCTGATTCCGTTATTATTCTTGCTGGCGATTGTTAATAAAAACGCGGGGAAGAAAGTTGTTGTTGGACTGTTGTTGATGGGAATATTGGCGTTCGCGTTTATTGCTAATTTTAGAACGAGATTTTCAATGGCAATATTTGCAGTTATATACAGTTTAATATTTTTGGTTGATTTGAAAAAAATCAAGGTAGTGCTTGTGATGATTGGGATAATAGGAGTAATGTTTTTGATGATTGCGCGACTTACCCAAAACAGTTGGGGTTTTAACGTAATAAATAGGTTGGCAATGGAGGATAAGCGCGAAGATGTAATGAGTGCAGAAGGGAGGTTGTGGAGGTGGTCCGAGGCCTGGGAGATGGGTAAGTCGTCTTGGTTTGGAGTGGGGATGGGTAATTATTATGATAATGCGAGTTATAGATTGAAGAAGTCATTTTCGATTGGGGAGGAAAGTAGAAAGACATTTGAAGCAGCTTCCCATGATCCCCATGGGGTGATTTTCAGTATGTGGGCAGAAAGCGGATTGGTGGGTTTATTGGGATTCTTGGGAATGATGGGGTATTTCTTGGTAGTTGATTATCAGTTAATGAGAGCAAGACTAAGGAAATATGCGTTAAGTATGGTGGGTGGATTTTGGACCTTAGTTATGTATTCCTTGGCAAATCCTTCTTCGACGTTGAAATACTGGTCACTGTTTTGGTTGCTGAGGTTGTTAATTTGGCGTTACTCGACTTTGCCAACCACAAAGTCTGAGTAATTATAATTGTCTGTGATAATTGGAAGACTAATGTTGGTAACAAGAGGATATTCTTCGGCAAAAATTAGTTTGTCATGTTCGTTTGTGACGAGAACTTTAGCTTTGATGGTGATGTAGGTAGTTTTTGTAAGATTTCCTGGGACTAGATTGCCGTATTGATCTGAATAGAGGGTTTGGGTAGGAATATATGATTTTTCTAATACTTCAAAAACTTTTTGTTCGCCGTCAGACATGACGTCTCCAACTTGAATAGCATTGTATTCCCAAGGATAAGAATTTTTCTTGCTAAGGGTGATAGTTTTTTCTTGGTAATTTGGGGAGGGGGGAGTCGGTGAAATGTTAATGATGGTAGCGGTGAAAGAAGAAGAGGAAAATTCTAATTCAATTGGAGCTCCAACTAAAAGTTTGTTTCTATTAAAGCTATATGCTTGGGTTTTGGGATTATATGAAGTAAGAAGTTTGAGATCAAGATATGTGTCATAACCGATGGTGTTTGTTTGGGGGTTAAAGACGGGGTAATGTCTGAGAACAAGCATTTCGGCGATGGGGTTGCCGAGGAAATCATATTGTTTATCGTTTTTGTTGATGTTATTGATGTACCATTCTTTGGGGGAAGGAGTTTGAACCCACCAATAACCCTGGGAAAGTTTGACTGTAACGTAGGTATATTTTGAGTTCGAGGGTTTGAAAAATTTAATTGAGGCAAGGGAAACCGTCAATAGGGAGAGAGCAAGAAAAAAGAGAAGAATTTTTTGTGAAGAAATTATTTTAGTCATGAAATGTTAGTATAACATTAGTGGTTTAGTGGGCGTTTATTGGCTAGGGAAATTCGGATAGTTTAATAAATGTAGATATAATAAAAATAATAGTTTGATTTATGAGTGGAAAGCTACGTATGCATGAAAACAAGCAATAATATGATAACAAGTTGGAAAATTAGTCAGAGAGTGTTTGCAACATTATTGTTGGGGTTGTTGTTGCCACTCGTGGGAACTATTGGGATTTGTTTGTGGTTAGAGGACAAAAATGGTGTGTTTTTTCGACAAGAACGTTGGGGGAAAGGGGGTAGGGTGTTTACCATTTATAAGTTTCGAACGATGAGAAAAGGAGCGGAAAATGAACAGAGAGAGTTGCGTCACCAAAATGAAGCTGATGGACCGGTGTTTAAGATTTGGAATGATCCAAGACATACCAGGGTTGGGAGGTGGTTGTCACATCGTGGGCTTGATGAGTTGCCCCAACTCATAAATGTAATTAGGGGAGAGATGGTTTTTGTCGGTCCAAGACCATTGCCGGTCGAGGAGGCAAAGAAGGTGCCGAGAAGATACTTTCGACGGTACGAGGTTCTTCCGGGATTAACTTCTTCGTGGGTAGTAAATGGGGCACATAATTTAAGTTTTCAGGAGTGGATGAAATATGATTTGGAAGATGTGAGCGAACAAGGGGTAAGGAGAGATTTAAGAATAATGGGGAAAACAATATGGATGATGGGAGAGGGATTAATTAAGAGGGGGGAAAATGCAAAGATATAATTGGTTAATAGTAGGGCTATTAAGTTTGGCATTATTGATGGGAGGGGTGGGGTTCCCCGTTAGTTTGGTGTTTAAGTGGGGGGGAGTAATAACCTTGTTGAGTTTGCTGGTGGTATCATTTGTTCAGAAAAGCAAGGTCAGTTTACCCAAGGGTTGGAGGTTGTGGGTTGTTTTTTGGCTTTACTCGCTGATCGCGATCTGGTGGAGTCACAATCCATATGCGGCGGGAGAGTGGCAAACTAGTTGGTTAATTGCGACGATCTGTTGGGTGGTTGGGTATAGAAGTTTGAGGGAGAGAGAGATGGTTGGGATAGTGGTGGGGTTGGGAGTGGGGTTTTTGGTGGTAGCCGTGATGCTGGCGATATTTTCCCCTAATCACATGTCGACAATGAGTTTCGTCGAGTGGGCAACCATAAATCATCATCATCTCGGAGATTGGTGGAGTTTGGGGGTGGTGGCGATAGTTGGTTATCAAGTTAAAGGAGGGAAGGGGTGGTGGAAGTGGATACTAGTAATTTTGGGGATAGTGATAGTCGGATATTCACAGTCGCGCTCGGCGATTGTTGCGACAGTTGTGGGGGTTGGTTATCTATGGTGGGAGGGGAGGACTAGAACACTGAGAACAAGAGGATTTGGGGGGTTAGTCGCGCTCATGGGAGCAATGTTTGTGGGGATTGGGGTCAGGAAGACAACGTTATTTTCCCGAATATATTTTTTGGAGGGAGTACAGGGATTAATCAAACAGCCGATGGGCGTAGGAATGGGGAGTTTTGTAGAAATATCGAGGGAGTACTCGCGACAAATATACTATAGCAAGGAGGTGTGGTCGTCTTATGCACACAACTTGCCTCTAGAGGTGTTGAGTGGATTGGGGATAGTGGGTGGGGGATTGTTCGTCTGGTGGTTAGGGAGGAGGATTTGGCAGTTGAGAGAGAAAAGCGGGGGAGTGGTAGCGGCTATTTGGATCGCGACACTAACGAATATGCTATTTGATTATACCTATATGATTCCGGCATATCTGTGGATTTGGTTTCTCGCACTAGGAGTATGGCAAAGAAAGATAAAGAGAGATGGTAAAATAACTCAATAATTAGGGGTGGATAATGATCTTTTCAAGAAAACAACTGCGAAATGAAGAACAGAGATATTATTTGTCGGCGGGGGGAGTGGTCGGGGAAATAGTATTTGGGGAGAGTGAGCAGATAGAGTGGAAGGGAAGACTGATCAAAGATTTTGAAGAAATTTGGGGTGGAGGTGGCTTTTTGCTGCGAACAAAACCAAAAAAAATTGATTATCAGATTGAGTTTGTGGATGAGATGTACTTAGGAGGAAAAGATGGATTGATAATAAGACATAAAGGGCGGTCGAGTGACGTTTATTTATTACTGATAAGTTGGGTGAGTCAGAATAAGATACGTGTTCACTACTTTTTGGGAGTAGCAGAATTAAACGCATTATTGAGGGAAATTTATGCTAAGTTATCGGGCAAGAAAAAATACTTTTTACTTCATGCGGCGACATGTATAGACGAGAACAATGTTGCATATCTTATTTGTGCTAAGTCGGGAGGAGGAAAGTCGACAACGGCTGAGGCGATGATAAGAGAAGGTTGGTCACCGATGGGAGGAGACCTGTTGTTAGTGCGAAGAAATAAGAATGGTTGGAGTTATGAGAGCTTACCTTTGGTAGAGAAAGAACTCTTGCCGAAGAAAAAAATCGTAAATAACGCGAGAGTATATTTTATCGAGAAAACTAAAGTAGCTTGGGTGAAGCAAATCCGAGATAAAATACAGCTGGTCAAGAAAGTAATGGAACAGACAGTGATAGAGTCGGCTGAAGGAAAAGAGAAGGTAAGTCAGTTAGTAATTGATTGGGCTAGTGGAAAACAGGAAGCACATCAGTTGGGGGTGGCGTTGGGAAAAACAAACTTTAAACAATTAATGAAGGAGGGAGAAAATGAGAGTTAAAAAGGGTTTAGTGGTGAAACAACTGGGAGAGAAGTGGATTGTTTATGACGTCCATCAGGCAATACTACATGAACTAAATGAGTTAGGAGGAGAGTTGGTTAACATGATCAGTAAGAAAGAGAAAACAATAGACGCATTAAAAGATTGGTTGAGAGAAAGATATGAGGTTGAGGAAAAACAATTAGATCAGGATATGGAAAAGTTTATTGACAAGTTAGGTCGAGCTGGGATACTTGAGGAGCAGAAAGAATTTAGAATGAAGAGGCTTGGGAGAAAGAAGGGTCAGAAGAAGTAGGCGTAAAAAGCGGTTTCGAGTTTTGCCAAGAGAGTTAAAAGGTTGAATGAAAAACATTAATAAAGAGGCTAGGGAATTGGCAAGAATATTGGTTGAGGACATAGAGGAAAGGAAGTTGGGGGGAATAGGGAGAGTTGGGTAGTATTTATGAAGAAGTATAAGGGTTGGATAGACGAAGTTGTTAGTTTGAGTGGTGTTGATTTGTTTTACAAGTTGTTTCCAGTTGATTTTCTGAGTTTTAATAAGCTCACAAATCAAATCTAAGCGGTGTCCACCATGAAAATTATGGTGGTAAAGATGAAGGAAGAGAAAGAAGAGGAGAGTGGTGTGATTAAGAAGGGGGTATTGATCTTGGTTTTGAGAAAATAGAACTTGATTTTTCCAAAGAAGGTTGGTGATTTTCGGAAGGGAGGGGAGGAGCTGATTAAGATGGGGAAGGCGGGTGAAAGAGACGGCTGGTTCAGTGTGGAGGTCGATAATAATTGGAGAGAGAGGGGTTTGTTTGAAGAAAGTATATTGAGTGGGGGGAAGGGGGGTGAGGCGGGGCTCGATTTTTTCTTGAAATCCGAGGCGCATCAGTAATTTGCAGGCAAGAGGAAGAGATTTAGGTTTGATGAGGAGATCTAGGTCGCAGTAGAGACGGGAGGGAGGGAGACTAGTGATAAATAAATGAACGGGAAGACCTTTTAAGATCAGGTAGGGAAGGCGATGTTTGGAAAAAAGACGGTGGAGGAGAGAAAGCTCTGAAATGTAGGCGATAGATTGGGTGAGATAGAGGTGGGAAAGGAGAATGATTTTGCCGTTTCTTTTGATGTGGGTAACAATACCAAGGATATTGGAGCGAGTAGTGGGGGGATCGGTATGGAGGTTGTTGTCACCTTTAGTTAAATAATAGTTCCTCTGATGGTTAAGATAAACGAGACGGTGAGCCACCATGTTGTCTTTGAGGAGAATAAGAACAATATCATTGAGTTTTGGGTGGATATGTGAGTTGACACGCCAAACCAGGTCTGTAGGAGAAAGGAGTGGAAGCATGCTAGAAGAGGAAGAGATTAGTAACCTGTGGTTGTTAACACCAGACGGCGGAGAGGAGATATGATTCTCCATCTTGAAAATCGGAGCGAGAGTTGTAAAAGGAGGTGGGTTTGAGAGAAGATGATAGGAGCCGAGGAGAACAATATTTTTTTTTCTTAGTATTGACTTTTTTGGACATATATTTACCTTTCTGCATAGATTGTAACAGATTCGACAGTAGGATTGTCAAGCATGAAACTAGAAACTTCTTTGATGTTGAGTATGTCTCCAGGGATTAGATCTGAAAGAGAGATTGGAGTTTGGGTGCCATTGGAGTTGAGATAAACTTTGATTTTAAGAAGATCTTCGGGAAGATAACCAAGAGTTCGACGATTTTGATGGTCGATAAGCTGGACTTGATAAGATAAGCCTTGATGTGTTATTGGATTGTAACTGATTTCATCGAGAGTGAGCTTGTAGGTTGTAGTAAGGGTGGCAGAGTCAATAAGTTTGTTTTCAATACTATATCTGAGAGACTCAGTGAGGTAGTCAATTTTATCAAAGTCAACCGGAACCTTCGTGGTAGGGAGGGGTGAGGTAAGGGGTTGGGGGATAAATGGTCCTTGTTCGGGAGAGGAGTTGGAGACCAGAGGAGGAGTTTGGTTGGCGGTAAAGTAATAGTAGGCAATTTCGGAAATAACCGCGAGACCTAAGAAAGAGAAAATAGCGATGACGAGGATATTTTTTTTGGACATAGGTAAGTTATAAATTAAGTATTAATTGATTACAAGATGTTGCCAACCACAAATAAGTAGATAATGATAATGAGAAGCAGGAAACAGCTGCCAACCGTAATGCCGATCCAGCCGTGGTTGTCGTAGTTCATGAGGCGCGAGACGCCTTGGCCAATGATAGAAATGCCGAAGAAGCCCGGGAGGATGAGGGTTGCGAGAAGGAGTTGTGGGTCAGATGTAACATTCATTGGTTTGAGAGGAAGTATTTACTTCCTTTGGTATGACCTTTCTTTTTGAGCAGTTTTTTGTCAACGAGGTCACGGAGGTCACGAAGAACGGTGTCGTCGGAGACGTCGGGCAAGAGATCACGGCCTTCTTTCATGGTGAGAGTGCCGTGGCGCTCGAGAAACTCGACGAGGCGGATTTGGCGGTCGGTGAGGGCGATTTGTTTGCCTCCGAGAGTACTTTTGAGTTTGAGGTCGAGCGAGAGCTTTTGGACTAGTTCTTTGATGCGGCTAAACTCAATCGCGATGCCAAGGCAAAAATACTCGAGCCAGTTGGTCAGGTCGCCATTGGCTTTTTCGACCGATTTGAGGGCATGGTAGTAGTCGGCGGGGTGAGCATCGTAGTATTCTTCGAGCGAGAAGAAGCGTTTGACTTCGTAGCCTTCGAGGTAGAGGAGGAGGAGGGCAGCGGCGCGGGCAGTGCGACCGTTGCCATCCGTAAAGGGGTGGATGCGAGCGAGTTCGTAGTGAAGAATACCGGCGCGCAGAAGCGGGTGGACCGGGTGACCAACTGAATTTGAGTCGTTAGTGAGGGAGAGCCAAGAGAAGAGTTCGGAGATGAGAAAAGGCACTTCGGTGGGGGGAGGGGGGCGAAAAGTGATTTCACCGGTTGTGGTATTGCGGATAATAACCTTGACGGTGCGGTAGCGGCCGGCTTCGGAGTCGGGAAGAAGTTTAGCGACAGTGAGGCGGTGAATTTCGGAAAGCATGGGTTCGGTCAGAGTAAAAGGGGAGTCCGCGGCTTTACGCTTAAGAGAATCAAGATAGTCCATGACTGTGCGATAGTTAATGACCTCTTGAATGTCACGGTCGCGACCGGTGACTTGAGAATCTTCGGGAGAGAGAACTTGTTTTTGGTCAATAACCTTTTCGACTTCTTCCAGGTTAAGAGCATTGCCTTCGAGGTGGGTACCATAGTGAATGATGCGCGCGCGCGCTTCGCTACGGAAACGGCGTTCCCAGGCAGGAATGAGGGGAGCGTGGTTAATGACTTCACGAGCAGCATCGATCGAGCCAACGTCGCGTAAGATTGTGGAGGTAATGGTAAAGTCGGGAGAGTAGGACATAGGGTTATTACCGCACAATCTGCGGGAAAAAGCAAGCCAAGAAAGGAGAAGATGCGGTACAATATAAAGATGAAGTTTAAGAGACTGAGTGAGTATTTGACGAGGATTGAGCAGACGAAGTTGAGGAACGAGATCATGGGAATCTTGGCGGAGCTCATAAGGGAAAGCGAAAGTCGAGAAGTTGAGCAAGTGATCAACCTGGTACTTGGGCAGTTAAGGCCGAAGTTTGACCGATTGGAGTTTAATTTAGCGGAGAAAATGGTGGTGAGGGCGATTGCCGAAGCGAGCGGAGAGAGAGTGGGTGAAATCACCAAGAGGTATAAAACAGGGGGAGATTTGGGAGAAGTGATCGAAAAACTTAAAGTGAAAAAGACAAGACTTGACAATAAGAGAGAGGATAGAGGGGTTGGAGAGGTTTATGAGGAACTTGAGGGGATTGCCGAAGAAATTGGACAAGGAAGCCAGGAACGGAAGGTGAAGAGATTGGCTAAACTGTTGAATACTCTTGAGCCGGAAGGCAGGAAGTACGTTGTGAGAGTGGTCATCGGGAAATTGAGATTGGGTTTTTCAGACAAAACGATTCTCGACGCATTGAGTTTTTTTGAGTTTGGGAGCAAAGAGGGGAGAGCGGAAGTCGAGCGAGCCTACCAAGTATTTCCAGATGTGGGAAAGATAGGTAAGTGGGTGAAAGAGGGGGGAGTAGGGAGTTTAGAGAGACGGGCACAAGTGAAGCTGGGAACGCCGGTGATGGCGGCACTAGCCCAGCGTTTACGAACGGCGGAGGAGATGATTGAGAAGATGGGAGAGGTGGTGGTCGAGCCAAAGTTTGACGGAACAAGAGTAGAGATTCATTGGAGTAGAAATCAGGAAGATGAGGAAGTAACCCAGGGAGGACAAGACGCATTATTTGCCGAAAATAAACCTCAAGAGTGGGTGAAGACTTTTACGAGGAATTTAGACGAGAACACGAAGATGTTTCCGGAACTCGAGAAAATAGGCGAGCAGATTGTGGGAGAAGAAGCAATTCTTGACACGGAAGCTGTCGGGTATGACCCAAAAACCGGGAAAATGGTACCGTTCCAGCTGACGATAACACGCAAGCGGAAGCATGGAGTGGCAGTGGCACAAACAACAGTCCCATTAAGGTTTTACGTGTTTGATATTTTATATAAAGATGGAAAGAGTTTGTTGAATAGATCTTTGATAGAGCGACGAAAGATTTTGGAAGAGACCATAAAGAAGGGAGAGGTACTCGAAATAGATGAGGCGATTGTTACAAGTAACGCGAAAGAGCTTAGAGAGTACCACACCAAACAGCTGGCAAAAGGTTTAGAAGGGGCGTTGGTGAAAAAGAGTCAAGGGAAGTATGAGCCGGGAAGGCAAGGTTGGAATTGGGTCAAGTTTAAGGAAGAGGAGGGGGAAAAGGGGAAACTATCCGACACAATTGACGGAGTGGTGATGGGATACTACGCGGGGAGAGGAAAGCGACAAAAGTTTGGACTCGGGGCGTTTTTAATGGGAGTGAGAGAGGGGGAGAAAATTCTAACGATTGCGAAGATTGGGACCGGACTCACCGACCAACAATTTGAGGAGATCTATAAAAAGTTAGAGAAATTGAAAGTTGAGAAGAAAGAGACAAGGTATCTGGTTCACAAGACACTTGAGCCGGATGTATGGGTCAAGCCGGAACTGGTGGTAGAGGTGGCGGCGGATGAAGTGACTAATTCTCCGACGCACACAAGTAAGTACGCTCTAAGGTTTCCGAGACTGGTGAAATTGCGAGAAGACAAAAATTTGGAGGAAGTGACCTCCGTTGAGGAAGTGAAAGAGATTGCAGGGGTTTAGAATTTTCGTGTATATTGAAGGGTATGTTAGTTGTCGGACAAATAATACTGTTGGTCGTATTCTGTTTGGTTCTTGTGAAGTCGACGGAAGTGATTGTGGGGGCGGTCAAAAAACTGGCGAGGAGACTCGGAGTGGGGAGTTTTGGAATAACGGCGTTTATTCTCACACTTGCGACCTCTTTGCCGGAGCTGGTCGTCGGGATTACGGCTTCAATCGAAGGGATTCCAAATATCGTACTTGGAAATGTGTTGGGGAGTAATATTGCCGATATTTCCTTGGTGATTGGGGGAGCGGCGATTGCGGCGGGAGGACTCCGGATAACGGGGGAGACTTTGAAACGCGATATTTATTTAGTATTTGGAGCGGCGATTTTGCCGGTCCTACTCATTGCTGACCACGTTTTGTCGGCAGCGGATGGGGTAGTACTCCTCATGGTTTATATTATGTTTGTTGCGACGGTACTGCGGAAACATACGCGGGAAATGGGAGAACACGCGCTTGACGAGTCGCCAATACGAAGACTATTGGTCGCGGTCACGAAGAGGGGAGGAAGAATTGATCTTGTGAGGTTGAGTTTGGGCATTGGGGCATTGCTTGTTTCTTCGCACCTCATTGTGCAACTGGCCAAGGGAATTGCGGGAGGCCTAGGGGTGCCGGTACTCATTATTGGGTTATTTTTGGTGGCGATTGGGACTTCACTTCCCGAACTAGTATTTGAGATGAAGGCAGTGATGGCTGGACAAGTGCAGATGGCGATGGGGGATCTGTTGGGAAGCGTGGTCGCAAATGCAACCTTAATTTTGGGGGTGGCGTCAATTATTTCCCCAATTAGGTTGACGAACGGACTGACCGAGTATCTGATGGCGATTGGAGCACTAGTGGTGCTCTACGTGTTGTTTATCGTGTTTTCGCGCACGAAAAGCCAGCTATCCAGATGGGAAGGGTTGGTTCTGCTTTTAGTTTACTTTGCGTTTGTGGTCTTAGAGATGGGGAAGGTCTAGCGAGAAAAATAAGATATAGTAGAGATATGGGAATTTGGCGGAGACACATTGATTTACAGCGTGGTTTTGATGGAGTGCAGGCGTTTTATCTGAACGCTTTGATGCGCTCGATGATGTTTGCACTCATCGGGATTTTTACTCCAATCTTTGTTTACCGAACAATGTTGCCGATACTAGGGGACAGTCGCTACGCGATTGGGGCGGTAGCCGCATATTACCTTTTGATGCGGGCGGTAACGGCGATAATCGTGATGCCAATTTCAAAGGTAATTGAAAAGTTTGGTTTTCGCAGAAGCGTGATTGTGAGTTGTGGATTTTTGGCAATCTATTTAGTGGCACTCGTTATGGCAAGCAATAATTGGGGATGGTTGGTTGTGGCAGCGATCGCGATAGGGATTAACATTCCGCTTTATTGGGTGTCTCGGTCCAGCGTACTTTCTCAGGATTCAAGTCGGATAAAACTTGGGAGGCAACTGGGAACTTTAAGTGTGATTGAAAAGTTGGCGGCAGTGATGGGGCCGCTGGCGGGGGGGTTTATTATCGAAATTTGGGGATTTAAGGCTTTATATATCTTTGCCCTAATTGTGATGGGGGTGTCGATTTGGCCACTGATCTCGATGCCTCACCACACGCATAAAAACGGAGTGAGTTGGAGGGGATATCATGACTGGTTACATAACCGAAGATTTTCACATCAGGCGATAGGAACAGTTGGAAAGTGCATGAATGATTACTCAGCGTCGATTATATGGCCACTTGTGGCGATGTTGATTGGACTCAAGATGGAGATTTTGGGAGGGGTTTTTTCACTGGTGGCGGTTGTTGGGGTATTAATTAGATGGGGAAGTGGGGTAGTGTTTGACTTTTTACACCGGAAGGGAGGGAAAGAGGACGAGACGATGTTTGCGATAGCCTCGATTGGGCAGGCGGTTAGTTGGATTGCCAGAATTTTTGTGCAAACGTTAGGAGGAGTGTTATTGGTTGATTTGTCGGCAGTCCTATTTGGGACGACGTATGAGAATATTTCGGACGATTATACGGTGATGGGAGGGAAAAGAATGCATGAGATTGCGTATTATACATACCGTGAATTGACGTATTCACTAATCACGATTTTGTTTATGGGAATCATGATCGTGGGGGCAATCCTCAATATTTGGAGAGAATTATTATTTTTGACAGCGAGTTTGTGGATGGTAGTGGGAATTGTGCAGGCGAGAGAAAGTAATATAAGATAAGCGAGAGGAATGATGAAGAAAATCCAGCCCACATTACTTAAAGATATATTAGGCAAGTATCAACCAAGTGATGAGGGAAAGTATATCTCGAAAGAGTTTCAGGATTACGGATACCGGTTGGCGGTGGACCTAAATGATTTGGCACATAAAGCGCTTTATATAAAACTAGCCAAAACGGTGGAGCGGGGGATCCTCGAGAAAGCGAGAGCATTTGCGGTCGACGCGGAGCACGCCAGAAGCCGCGCCAGGCTATTTATGTGGAAGATGCGGGAGTTGAGGCAAACGAAGAAAACAGCCATAAGTTAGGAGTGAGAGGGTTGGCATATTAGCGAGATTTCTAATATAGTAGAGACATGAAGAGGTATGTCCTGTCCCATTTACCTGTTGCCTTGGGGTATGCAATCTTCATTATGGCAATCAGAGGAAATTGGTGGCCGTTTGCGATCAGTACGGTTTGGCACTGGACGGGATGGATTTTAGGCGTGGTAGTGGGGGTGTTAATCTTATTTTTAGACCGGGTCGCTTATACTTATGCTTTTCCGGAGGAACAACTCAGTCAGCAGTTCGCCTGGTTTGTAAAAAACAAAAAGTATGGGCAGGGTCTGGCAGTACTAGACCTTCGGCGGCAGGAGCAGGAAAAGCTGACTTTTCGCTCGGCACTATTTATCGCAATTTGGGTTCCGCTCGCGATTTTTGCCTTAACCTCGACCTCCGGATTGTTCGGGAAGGGAGTAGTGATGGGGCTGATGCTGCACATTTTAATGGATGCGTGGAGAATGAATAAACTGAATCCGGCCAGCTTGGACAGGCGGTTGTTTTGGCAGATTAAGCGCCAGTTTACGCAAGAAGAAAGGCTGGTACTATTGACGGTGGTGACGGGGATCTTTGTATGGTTAAGTTTTTGGGTTTCCTGATAAGATAATAGTTATGTTTCATTTATATGGATTAGTAATTGGGGTAGGGGTAGTGGTTGCGATTACTCTCTCGGAGATAATATTAAAGAAAAGAGGGGAGAATCCAGGTATTGTTTGGGAAGCGGGAGGATGGATGATGATACCGGCATTAGTCGGCGCCAGGGCTTATCACGTAATTGACCAGTGGGAATACTATGAAGTTAATTTAGGAGAGGTGGTGGCCGTGTGGCAGGGGGGACTTGCGATATGGGGAGC
>Ga0172375_10003031_pt1 | contig 25753 bp, 22 predicted proteins | sample LakKiv1m_FD_114537 | JGI IMG/M metagenome (GOLD analysis project Ga0172375, IMG submission 114537) | Freshwater microbial communities from Kabuno Bay, South-Kivu, Congo - kab_092012_11.1m | ecosystem: Environmental > Aquatic > Freshwater > Lake | place: Democratic Republic of the Congo...
AGCGCCGGAAGGAGCTGGATCGTTCCAGTATGGGACTGAAGAAACATCTCGCACATGCCGGCAACAATGCCAAAGTTACCGTCGATCTGAAACGGCGCATGGGTGGTAAACATATTATTGAGAAGGTTGTACTGGAAAAGACCGTCGATCATATGACTGGCCTTCTCGGCGTTACCTAGCCTCGCCCAGATGGCGCAGCGCCAGGGCCAGGTCCAGGAACGCCTTGCGTCACCGGTTTCGCCACGCGCTTCCAGGGAGACCGCAGCCCCTTTGGCAAGGTCGGGAGTGGAATCAGGCGTAATCTGTCGACCCGGATAAACTGCAAAGAGATGCGATGTATGCCTGTGATCGTCCTCCTGTTTATCACGGTCTGTCATCCACTCCTGCAACTGCCCCCACTTTCCGACCTTAGGAACAACCAGACGCTTGTGCATATCCGCAAGGCGGGCGCGGAATTCAGGCTCAATATCAAGAGCAGCTGTAGCTTCAATGGTGTTCTTGAAAAGGTCCCACACGATCTCCTGATCGAAGCTGACCCCTGGTTCACGCGGCCCATGCTCCGGCGACCAGCCATCAGGAACTACGAGGCTGCCATCAGGCTGCTTCTTGAGACGATCTTCCCAGAAATTACAGACATCCCGCATAAACGGATAGGCGGTCTTGCGCAGGTATTCCTTGTCCAGAGTGAAAGCGTAATGCTCCCAGTAGTGCTGGGCAATCCATGCGCTGCCCACCATATTCCACTGCCATCCGCAACCGCCGAAAATGTTGTTAACAGTCTGAGCCGTAAATCCACGTACCTCGCCACAACGCATGATTGTTGCCTTGCGCCACAGAGGAACAGCTGCGCTGCAGAGATCAAACAGCGGGAGGTGGCATTCATTCAGGTTTGCCGGCTCCGCCATCCAGTAATTCATCTGGACATTGATGTTATTATGATAATCGCAATGCCAGGCCGGCTCATTGCTGTCGTTCCACAGGCCCTGCAAATTGGCCGGCAGAGAGCCGGGCCGCGAGCAGGAAATCATCAGGTAACGGCCATACTGGAAAAGCAGGGCAGTCAGTTCATGATCAACCGCGCCCTTACGCCGTGCTTCGAGGCGTTTATCTGTCGGCAGGGCTGATTTTGCCGGATCGGGTTTGCCAAGATTGATTTCGACCCGGTTAAACAAGGACTGGTAGTCTGCTATGTTCTTCTCCAGGATGCCGGCATAATCGCCGACGGACACCGCATCAACCCGCTTTGTCACAACCTTGTGCGGATGGTCACCCTTCCAGTGTTTAGCATAATCCAGCACGTAATCCGTTTCAGCGGCAAGAACCAGAAAGAGGGAATTGCAATTCGTAAACTGCAAAGAACCTTCCCTGGAAGTAATTTCACCGCCATCGGCAATGACTTTCAACTGTGCCTCATACTGCATCCCGTTAGTCAACACACCTGTTGCCGTCAACCTGTTGCCGTCAACCTGTGTTATCGCCTTATGCGCATCCACAAGGGAAATATTTCCGGAATAGCTGCCGGGCACATCTGCCATCAGGCGCATGATGATTACATTGGCTGGACGGCTGCAAATAGTTTCGCGGGAGAAACGCACCCCATTCCGCGTGTAGGTCACGGTATGAACGGCCCGGGCAAAATCCAGCTCGCGTCGGTAGTTAGTAGTTTGCCCCTTCCCGCTGACAGTTATATAAACATTTCCGAAATTCTGATAAAATCCCATTCCCGGCGCAAGGTAAGAGTCATCCTGACCGTTCTTTGGCCCTTTACCAACCATATTTTCGTCGCCCGTCCAGAGACTGTCGACGTTGAACTGAAGGCGCTCCTTGTCAACTGCACCGAAAATCATGCAGCCCATCGGCCCATTACCCAGCGGCAGGGCATGGCTCTCCCAATTCCATGCCTGCTGCTCATACCACAATTTATATTGCTGGTTTGACTCCGCCGCAGCCATGGAAACATCACAAGAGGCAACCTGATACAGCAAACCAATCATCGCTATAAGACTCAGTTGTTTCATCACTGCTTCCTTTATCTATATAATTCTTCCAACCACCACCTGTAAAGCCGGCGGACTAGCAGGCTTTATTTATCCGCCTTCTCGTACCGCAAAAACATGACACCGTCGCCTGGAATTTCCAGCTTCTGCTTTCCGGCAACTGGCAGTTCCTTCTGTGCCCATAAATCCTTCAAGGTATACGTTACGCCAGATTCTAAGCCGAAATCGCTAATCGCTCTCTCTACTGTAACCATTTTACTGTCACGATTGAATACACCGATCCAGCCGCTCTTCTCATTACCATTCTCAGGCGTCTTCCAGATATCAACATTTCCCTCGCGATGCACCAGCCGGCCAATTACGCCATTCTCGTTACATTTCAGAACCTCCGCATTGGTAAAGAGGTTCATGTAAAAGTCGTCCATACGGTACAGAACGCCGCCAAGCATCAGGGGCGAAGCCGCCATTGCCCGTTGCACCATGAACGTGCGCTTCTGATCCGTGGTGAACTTGCATTCCCAGCCGCCGTCTTTATTCACAACATTAAGTCTGCCGAAACAAACCATGTCCATATCCAGGAAACTCCCAACCGCCGGCCCGGCGTAGCTCTGCATCGCCTCCCAGCGTTTGAAGGCCGAATCCAGGCTGTGCTTGTTATCCCAAATGTCGCTCGTAATGCGCACCATATTGGCTTTCATATATGCATCACTGTGCTCACTCTTTATTTCATCACCTGGGGAAAGGCTGAGAACAATTTTGCAACCGCTCTTCTTGATGGATTTCACAACCGCAGCCACTTCCACGGGACTCGGTACCATGTCGTCGAACTTGATAAAGTCGACGCCCATTTCGGCGTACTTCCTGATCAGCCCGTCGTAATATTCCTGGGCTCCCGGCCTGGTCATATCCACGCCATAGTTCCACCATGGCGCAACAGCCCATCCACATACAGACTTCATATTAACGATATCCTTCATGTGGTAAGTGGTTCCTTCAACCGGCAGATTCTCAGCAACAGCCCGGCGATTAATGCCCCTGAGCAGCCATATACCGAACTTCACACCCTTCTTATGGGCGTAATCGATCGTGTATTTCAGACCGTGCGGAAAGAAGTGAGGATGCGAATCAGGGCGACCATAAGCATCCAGCATGATTGTCACGCCATCGCCCTGCCCCGACAGGAACCAGCCATTGTCCACTGTGACCGTATCGTAACCGTACTTCAGAAGTTTCTCGCTGAGGAAGTCTATATTCTTGAGCAACTCTTCCTCCGTCACTGCAATGCTGTAACCTGTATAACTGTTCCATCCCCGCGGAGGAATAGGTCGGCCCGCAGCATTCCTCACAACGGATGCCGGGCCCTCCTGCGATGATTGAACTGTGCTCTGCGCAAATGAGTCAGGCGCAACGGCCAGAACAACCACACACATTAAGAGCGAAAGAAGTTTGAGCAAGGTTTCAGTTTTCATTGTTCACTCCTATTTATAAAGAATGCGATTGTTGCATCAAGGCCTTCGGAGAGATTCCCGACAGGAAGAAATCCCGTACCGCGCAGAGTACAAAAACCTTCATATGCTCCCCACAAGTTTATTCATTCGATCTTCCTGCTGTTCAATCGACTCTACAAGTTTGAACTGGGTCCGGCACCGGTCGAGGTTGTGTCCCTCGCTGTGCACTTTGAAATACACATCCCCAGCAAGGAAATCAGTCAAAAATCGTATTCCGATCTCAAACGTTATTAGTTTCCCCGAAAAAGCAAGAAACTGCTTCTCATCGCTTGTGAGAAAATCGCCGGCTGCTACCAGATACCCGCGTACCAGCGCCTCAAACATCGGAAACTGCATCTGCACTTTCGTCAGATCAGTTTCGTCCTCCTTTACCTTGCAGGTGGCCGTCCGAACCATATCGCCGAAATCGTAGAGCGCCAGCCCTGGCATTACAGTGTCGAGGTCGATGACACAGATGCCCTCTCCCGTGGCATCATCCAGCATCACGTTGTTGAGCTTCGTATCGTTGTGAGTTACCCGCTCGGGCAGCCCGGCGTCGAGCAGCACTGACGCAATCGCCTTATATCGAAATGCAAAATCAATCTCCTCAGCGGAAAACTTTACACGATCCTTTACATCAGCGGCAACAGCGGCTTCCAGGGCTGTAAAGCGCTTAGGAGTATTGTGAAAATCAGGAATCGTCTCATGCAGGCGTGGTGCTGGCAGATCCGCCAGCTGTTTCTGAAAATCGCCGAAAGCCTTTGCAGCTTCAAAAGCCTGCGCAGTACTCTCAACCGCATCATATGTCCTGGCTTTCTCTATGAAAATATATACCCGCCAGTGATTCCCATTTTCATCGCAATAGTACGCCAGCCCCTGCCGGGTCGGAATAACGGTCAAAGTATGCCGCGATCCTCCAGCCTGGCACTTTGACTGCAGATGCGAAGTAACCCTCAGAATATTGTCCATGACGGCAACCGGGTTCTTGAAAATATTGTGGTTGATGCGCTGAAGGATGTAGCGCACATCCGTTCCGCCCTGGCTATACACCGCGCAGTAAGTATCGTTGATGTGACCACTTCCGTACGGCGCGGCGCTGATATAGTCTCCAGGTATCTGGAATTGACTGCCAATTGCCGCAATATCAGGTCTGTTTGCCATGCCTAAGATCTCGGAGATTCGCTCAGGTAACAATGCCAAGCGGCGCTGTTGTTTTCCATCGTCCACGGGTGAAATCCGGAACATCAACCGAATTACTGCGATTGGCTATGGACTTCTCACTGAGCGGACTTATGACCGACCAGCTTGCGGCATCATATACATCCTGATCCAGGGGCAGGCCGTTCCTCAAGCAATAGACCATGCGCCACAGCATCAGAAAATCCATGCCGCCATGTCCGCCAGCCGCTACGGCAGATTCGCCCATCTTCTTCCAGAGCGGATGTTCATATTTCTCAAGGTAGGGCTTCAACTTGTCACCTTCAACCCACTCGTGAACGCCCGGGGTTTCTCCTTCGATAACCAGCCGTGCTGGATACCCGGCAAATGTGCCCTTTGTGCCCTGGATTAAGTTGAGACGCGTATAGGGCCTGGGTGAAGTTTCGTTGAACTGCACCATTATCGACCGACCGCGCGCCGTCTTGATCATTGTGGTATTTATATCACCGCAATTCCATTTGGCTACCTTGTTCCACTTGTGACCGGCAGGGAATTTCTCCTTTGCATAAAGTGCGCGCCCGATCGCAGGCGATGCTACTGTCGAGAGATAGTCGAAACGATCGCCACGGTTGATGCTCATGTACTGCGCGACAGGCCCCAGCCCATGCGTGGGATAGAGATTGCCGTTGCGCTTGATATAATGATAAGTGCGCCACGACCCGGTGCCGTGTTCAACCTCATTCATCTGCTCGCGAAGATCATGTAGATATGCGGCTTCGCCATGCAGAAGCTCCCCAAGGATGCCAAGGCGGCACATGTTAAGGGCAATGAGCTCCTCCCTGCCGTAACAGCAGTTTTCCATCATCATACAATGCTTTTGCGTACGTTCTGCCGTATCCACCAGTTCCCAGCACTCGTCGACAGTCACTGCCGCAGGGACTTCTGTAAACGCATGCTTGCCAGCTTTCATAGTGTCCACGCACATACTGGTGTGCAGTTCCCAAGGGGTACAGATTATGACGATATCAACATCATTACGCTCGAGCATGCGCTTGTAATCTTTATCACCTTTACCAAATGCTGTGGGCGCGGGCCTGTTTTTATCAGCTACAATCTTGAGGGCACGTTCCAGCGTCGGCGCGTGGTTGTCACACAGCGCGGTTACCACAACACCTTCAAGCGCACACATCTCTTTAAGATGATCAGATCCTCGTGCACCAAGCCCAATAAACGCAACCCTGACAGTCTCCAGCGGGGGAACTTTAAGACCCACGGCACTTGAATCCGCTTTACTTCCGAAGATACCTGCAGTTGCCGGGTTTGAAAGCGCAATTCCGGCACCTGCCACGCCCGCAGCTGTCATCAAAAATTCCCGTCGTGTCGTCTGATATCGGATAGACATATTTACAACTTCCTTTCCATAATATTCTAAAGTCCCGAAATTCCCTGGCCCTCAGCAACAGTCACATCTGACGGCTTCATTCTCAGAGTAATTATATTCTTACCCAGCGCATCATCGGCAATGCTGTTGCCGTTGATGCTAACATTCCTGCAGCCTTCAAACGTCAACATCGCCTTGCGGCCCTGCCAGGGTTTGTACAACGAGTTGTGTTTGATGGTATTGCCCTTAAAACTCAACCCGTCCACACTCAAGGCATACAGCACCGAGTAATCAAAGACATCAAATGCATTGTCCTCAATCCGGATATTGCGATGAAATGGTTTCTCAGGGTCCCATTTAGGGATGATCGGATAGATGCTGACGACCCCTTCCCCGAACTGATACCAGCTTGTCAGACAACTCGGATGAAACCGATTGCCGCGAATCAGCACGTCCTTCACGGCGCCTGATTCGTACCAACCATTGGCGTCCCCGGCGATCAGGATGGCCGCTCCGCTCGAAACAAAGTCATTGTTCTCGACGACCACCTTGCCTGGCGTGGAAATCAGCAGCCCCCTGGCCCGGCAACTGCCGAACCAGCAGTTACGGGCCGTAAAATCAGGCGTCCACGTCAGGTTTTCCAGCGCATCGCCCAGCTTCAAGCCTAAAGGCGCCGCGTCACAGAACGCTACCTCGAAGTGGTCTCTGTCGATCTGCCGGTATGATTTGATGACGCCCTTACCGATCGTGGCCATAGTCTCCCGGTCGATGAATCCGACTTTCTCACCGGCCCGGCCCCATGTCATACCGGTACTCATCCCCTCCATGAATCTGCAGACCATATGTGCAGAGTCTTTCATCTCGACAATCTTTACACTGGTACCATGAACATTTATCGGATCATCCATTAATCCTTCGAACTTACAGCCATCCACCAGAACCTTTCCACGGCAGTTGGACACCTGAAAGCCGTCAGCATGGCCGCTCTGATAACGTCCCTTCGCATAGTTCGGCATCACATTGGTCTTCTTAAGGGTGATGTTCTCGCTGAACTGCCCCAGGAAGCCGAGGCCGGCGGCGGCGTAAAGATTAACATTCTCGAACAGGGTATCCCTGCTCTCTAAAATGAACACTCCCGAATGATCGCGCTCACTGTGCCGCATGATCAGAATATTTCCAACCATGGGCTTTCGCTCAAAATCACAATCCAACCGCACAAGTCCATCGCCAAGTTCGTTTGCCTTATACCTGTGCCAGTTGCCACCAAGCGGGCAATCGCCGCTCTGTTGCGGAATGATTCGCGTCTCCGCTTCGAACTCCATGCAACCCCACCAGCGGCTCTCCCAGCCCTCTCCATGAAAGACGATCTTGCCTTCAACGATCTTGAATGGCGACTCGGCCTTGTTGATCCTGATCTCGATGAAATCCTTTTCCACCTTCTCAATCTTAGCCTGCGCAACGAAGGGAATATCCCAGTCAAGGTTAAGGTCCCTTACCGTGACCCTTTCACACCCCTCCAGAGTCAGGGGCTGCATCCGTCCGTGAAAGACAAATTCGCTTCCGTTTCCATCGATCGTCAGGCCTTTAATTCCCTTGAGAACGATGGGGCATATCTTCGGGTTGTTATCCGTGGTGTTCGATTCGTGGTACTCGATCTTGTCGCTGTGTTCCGGCCAGAAGTCATAGCGGCCCTTTGGAAAAACCAGGGTTGCTGCGGATGACCCACGGCAGGCCGCAATCGCTGCCCGGACGGCCCGGACCGCATCAACCCGGCTGTCAGGCTGAATGCCATAATCAGTCACACGCACAATCTTTGAACCTGTATCAGCATCTGCACCGTCTACAGAAACGATTCCAGTATGCTGAACGTCCACGATCCTGAAGCAAATATACACGCCAAGCAGCAACGCCAGCGTGACGTAGAGGTTCTTCGTCACGATTCGATTAGATTTAACTGCTTCAACATAATCCATACGGCTGCCCTCTCCTCTGTTCCGGCTGCAATCTCGCCGGAATCAGTCTTGATGATTGAGATGATTCCACAAACCAGCCATAAGCGTATATACGCAAAATTACCTATTGAATCAGGAATGCGTCAGAAATTGACAATGGCCTCAGCATCGGGACGATCGAGAAGAAACGAACGCAAGAAGGGCCGTCTCGCAACCATGGGAAAACTGGATCATCTTTACAACCTGTCGTGTCTTGGCGCTCATCTGACTGTTAACGTGATGAGCGGCGAGTGTGTGCCGAACCGAGATACTTTGCGGCGGCCTCTGTACGGGAACGCACATGAAGCTTGCTATAAATATGCTGTAAATGAAGAGAAACAGTCCGGGCGCTGATATCCAGGCGATCCGCAATTTCCTTACTTGAAAAGCCCTTTGAAACCCAGTCAAGAACCTCTTTCTCACGATCCGTAAGTTCCACCTCAGATTCCACAGAAGGTGTTGGTCGCTGGAATGACAGAATCACCCGGCGTGCAATCTCTCCACTCATAGGAGCGCCGCCTTCCATCACGTCGGTAATAGCGTGCAGCAGCTGCTCGCCGCTGCTGCGCTTGAGCAGATAACCGCTCGCACCTGCTTCGAGCGCCTTGAATATCCGGTCACCGTCATTATAGACAGTAACCATGAGGATACGGGCCTTGAACTGTGACAGATATAACCTTGCAGTGCATTCGATCCCGGACATTCCTGGCAGGTTTATATCCATAAGTACTACATCCGGCTGGCGCAGAGGCAGTTCACGCAAGGCCGTCTCTGCATCTCCGCAGGCAAACACCAGCCTGAACCCAGGTGAATTCTTAAGCAACAGGCTCCACTGCTCCCGGGTGCCGGAATTGTCTTCAACTATTGCGACTTTAATCTCTTTACCCATGAGTTTATTTCGTATTCTTCAGAGAAAACACAAACCTCACTACCGTGCCTTTTCCTATTATACTGTTTAACTCCATCCGCCCGCCGACATATTCTGACCTCTTTCGCAAATTCTGCAATCCGTTGCCTGAGCCTTCGACCAAGGACGGATCAAAACCTTTGCCGTTGTCTTCAACCTCTACGCAAAGTTCGTCAGCCAAATATTTCACGCGAAGCCAGACATCAGAAGCACCCGAGTATTTCACTGCATTGTTGAGAGCTTCTTTAATGGCAAGAAACATACTGTTCCGCACCGGCGACGTCAACACCAGCTCAGGCAGGCCAAGGGGCACATCCAGCCTGCAACGAATGGAACTCGATTCCAAAAAGCCCTGTGTAAAACTGGAAAGATAGCTGATAAAATTAGAAACAGTATCGTTCTCCGGGTTGACAGTCCATACCACCTGGTCCATCGATTCAACCAACCTGCGTACTCTAAACAGAACCTGACTAACCCTCTGACAAAGACCGGGTTGTAACTCTACGGCGCGCTCTAAAGACTCGCACATCAACATAATCTCAGTCAACCCGGCCCCCACATCGTCATGCAAATCCTGGGCAATCCTGGTTCTTTCACGATCAAGCGCACGTTCCCGTGCAAGCTGCTGCATCTGCTGCCATTCCCGCCTCCGCACCACCAGCCAGGCCACGCCAACTACAATACACAACAGAATCAATACAGCAGAAATGATTACCCAACCCTGACGCCAAAAGTATGGCGCCACAAAATCGTCGAAAGTTGTTGCGATGGCCAAGTCCGTAAATTTCCATCCATCCCCGCCGCCACGATGGCATATATGCAGCTCATCAAACGAGGCATCAGCCTTGAACCGGGTAACCTGGCCTGGCAGTTGACTATACTCTGTACTGCCAGGAACGAGTACTGGGTTGAACCAGACCGTGATCTGATCATCTCCACCCGGAACAAACTGCACTCTGAATAAAATGGTACGCAACACGCCACGGCGCGGGTAATCGATAACCCCGCCAACTTTGTTGCCCTTGAACTCGCAATTGAGATCATATTCTCTATTGCTGCTGACGTTTTGATACGAACCAAGCAGACCCCATTCTGATGTATTGAATGCGCTGTAGGCGTGGGCAATTGCACCATTACCAATCCCCAGGTGCTCCATACCACGCTCATAAAATATAATACCGGCAACAAAAGGACCGATTTTCTTCACACTGACGTCTGCAAGAGGATCAACAGTGAACTTGAAGTATAATGCGCTACTTGAAGTATTGTCATGAGGCTTGAGCGCCCCCTTCAACAGGTCAAATCCATCACCGTTATCCCTGGCAATCCTGGGCCCGGGATCCCGCCACAACACCGCTCCTTCAAGGTTCAGCGCAAGACTCAGGAACCAGATCAAGCCCCACCCATACATGCGGCTTTTATACATGTCCAAAGAATCGAAATATTTCAGCAACGTATTACTCCAGGTTGTTAACTTCATTTAGTTGATTATGAAAAGCGGGTAACGATGAATCAAGCAAGTTCTTATCGAAATTTGACCACAATTGGAAAGACATCGCTGATAAGATGTCTTGGCAAAGATATTCTCTGCAAAAAGTCGTTCTTTTCTTTCCATAACAAGCGCACAACCCAACTCTGAGATAGCCATTTGGTACGCCGCCATTTCTTTCCTTAGTTTGCGACCCGCACTCCTCCTGGCAAATAGATTGTCAAGAGCATAAAGGCTTTACGCCTCATATTGCCATTTTGCACAATAACCGGCTTCGGTTTTCGCTTGTGTTTGAGCCATGGACTGTCGTATATGTTCCCGCGCCGTGTTAAATATTTTTTCTGTTTACGGGTTAAAATAGCGGCAGCAAAACTGGTAGCATTTGTAAAATGCAAAAACCGGGATTGTAATAAAACTCGCTAAAAGCCCTTTAAACATTGATTAAGGCCAACGTAGCTCAGCTGGTAGAGCAGCTCATTCGTAATGAGCAGGTCGTCGGTTCGATCCCGACCGTTGGCTCCAGCCTTCGCGCAACGCCCACGAGGGGCTGCGCTACGGCTGGGCAGGCCAGCCCAAGAGACAGAAATGAACCGTTTAATTGACTGCGCGAAGGCTGCCACGCCGAAGCCAAATTCATGTGCTGGCGAAGGAGGGCTCTTCCCAAACTACTTTGTTTATATTCTCAGAAGCATCTCCAACCCAAAACGAACTTACACTGGAAGAACAGAACAACCGGAACAGAGACTCACCGAACACAACAATGGCAGGTGCCCGCATACTTCAAAATTTGTTCCATGGAGAATCGAAACTCTTATTGCATTTACAGACCCAGGAAAAGCCATAGTTTTCGAACGCTACCTCAAGTCGGGGTCTGGCAGGGCTTTCTCAAGAAGTCATTTCGCATAACGCGCAACGCCCACGAGGGGCCAGCTGTTTATCCCGGGCATCCAGCGCGGGCGGTTACACTTGCCAACACCTGTCACGAGATCATTTTCACAAGCAACGGTTCGAGGATCGTCTGTTCAGGTATATCGCTGGAGACAAGTTTTTCGTGTGCATCCAGGACGGCTTTACGGCATTTCTGAAGTTCCCTGACCGTGAAAAGCTTTGCCTGCTCCGCAAGAACGCCAATACGGAAAGGACTCGTACTTCGAGGATCCCTTTCAAACTTTGACGAAAAGGCCTCTTCAACCTCAGGCGGCACATCTCCCCACTGTGCAGATGGTCCCCACCCTCCTCCTCGCTTGCTGACCAGCCAGCCATTGTCCAGTGCTTCCCGGTAAAGCATAAGGTCGCGAACCCTTCCTTCAAGACCGATAATGAGGCGCATCGCAGATTCTTTCTGGAAAAGAAGCTGGCGCAGGACAAGAATGGCCTGTTTCAGGTCACGCTTCCCGAAAGCATCAGCAAGATCCCATGCCAGTATTTCGCGAGACGAGGAAGTGATGGCATTTATGTCAGCCAGCCGTACTTCCTTCCTGCTGCCAAGATAAACGGCCAGTTTCTCAACCTCGTTGACAATCTGACGGCTGTCGGTTCCAACTTTTTCCAGGAAGGCCTCCCCAACCCCGGATTCGGGTTTGAGTCCTGCTTTCCGGAAACAGTCCGACAGCATTTGCGCCGCCTGTTTCTCCGCCACATACGGCTTGTCGGGAATTGCGAATTCCTGGACATTGCCAGCCTCGTTACAGGCTTTGTATAAGGAATGCCGCTTATCGACTTTAGGGGAGGTAAGGACCAGGGTCTGTCCTTCGGGTACGCCTTTCCGGATAATTTCCGCGAGCCTGTCTACACATTCCTTTACGTCCTTGCTCTTGCCGGTCTTACTGTCGTGCAGGAAATTGATATCGCGGAACCAGACAACCTTGCTGCTTCCCATGAAACCCACGGTCTGGATTGCCTCCAGGCATTTATTTACGGCCTTGACGGCAGAATCCACGCTGTCAGCGTTACCGTCGATAACTTCCAGCCCAAAGGCCTGATTCCCGGAAGGAACGAGGGTTTCCACCATCTGCCTGCCCTTCGATGAAACAATGTATTCATCGCCAAAAATAAGATATATTCCAGCCGCCATATGTCCAAAGTAGACGTTGCACGGGTATTCTACAAGCGGATTCTGGCTGCGCAATTTGAAGTGACAAGCGGGTAGAACATGGTATTTTCTACCGGAGTTCGGCAAATAAGCTCATGAAAGAACTCTCCATCTCGAAAATCAGGGCCAAGAAGACCAGGGAACGCGAAAGACTGGCCGGAAAAGCGTCGGGCGACAGGACGTCTATCCGGGATAACCCATTTATCGGGCTTCTGATCGCCTTAGGGCTGTGGGCAACGGTAGTGCTGTTGCTGGGGACCGTTGAGACAGCCGAATCCATGTCCAGGCCGGAGTCATTCCTGCCCCTGGCAGGTAAGAGCATTTTCATCCTCACAAGCCTTTTTGCAGCCGGCCTGTTCCTTAAAATTGTAAGGCCAGGCACATTACAGGACAACTCATCGCTTCTCCTGCTCTCTCTTGTATCGCTCCTGGCCATTATTCCCGCACGCGCGCTGTTATCTATGGGTAATGACGACCAGATGATCCCCCTGCCCGTGGCCTATTTCCTTCTACCCCTGGCCCTTTCGCCGCTGCTTGCAACAATCCTCATCGACGGCGCCGTGGGTGTCGCAACCGGTGTATGGACGAGCCTCGTAATGGCAATCATGGCAGGCAACAGTTTTCCCGTGCTGGTTACAGGCATGGTTGCAACCGTGATAACATCGCAAACGGCGGGCAATGTTCGCACGCGCCAGAAAGTTTTCAGGACCGGCCTCGTGATAGGCCTGGCTGAAATCACCTGCGTTGCCGGACTCACCGCCCTGAACTGGCAGAATCCCGACATGACGCTTGTCGTAAAACAATCGGCGGCCTGCCTCGCAAGCGGATTCTTCTCGGCCGCACTCGCCCTCATTATCCTGCCCCTGTTCGAAGCTATTTTCGGGATCACAACCGACATCACGCTCATAGAACTGTCCGACCCGGCGCACCCCCTTCTCCAGCGCCTTTCCATGGAAGCACCGGGCACTTACCACCACAGCCTGCTTGTGGCCAACCTCGCCCAGGCTGCCGCTGACGAAATCGGGGCAAACTCCCTGCTGGCAAGGGTATCAGCCTACTTCCACGATGTCGGGAAACTCGTTAAACCGGACTTTTTCGTTGAGAATATGCAGCTGCGAGACAACCCGCATGACGACCTTCCTCCCAGCATGAGCACGCTGATAATTATTTCCCATATCAAGGAAGGCGTCAGCCTTGGAATGATGCATAAACTGCCTCTTGCTATAATCAGGGCCATCCGGGAGCACCACGGAACGAGCCTGATGTCATTCTTCCACTACAAGGCCCAGTCACAGCTCGAATTCGAAATAAAGCAGCCCAACGGAAATCACCACGCTGGCGAACAGCAGGAGGTGGACGAGAGCGGGTTCAGGTACCCCGGACCCAAGCCTTCCTCCCGCGAGTCTGCCATCCTGTGCCTGGCAGACGCCGTGGAAGCGGCGTCACGCTCCATGGAAAAGAAGACACCCGCCGGCATGGAGGACCTGGTCAACGAAATCATCAACATGCGTCTGGAGGACGGCCAGCTTGACGAGTGTGATCTCACCCTTTCCGAACTCGCTGAAATCAGGCGCTCCTTTGTCTCTACCCTGACGAACATGTTCCACGGCCGGGTTCCCTATCCCAAAGATGAAGATTGAAATTAACAATCGCCAGGAACTGTACCGGCCCAGCATCTCCAGAATCAGGCTGCTGGTAAGGCATTTGATGAAGCTGGCCGGAAAACTCGAACCCTGCGCCAAATGGTCGGAGATTTCCGTTGTACTGCTGGACAACAGCGGGATCAAGGCCCTTAACAAGCAGCTGCTGGACAAGAACGGTTTCACGGACGTGTTGAGCCTGCGTTACGACCCTGTTCCCGGCGATACAGGATGCCTGACCGGCGAAATATTCGTGAATGTCCAGCGCGCGTTTCAATGCGCTCGGAAAACCCGGGACGGATGGGATGCTTCGAGGGAATTCGCCCTCTACCTGGCCCACGGATGTGACCACCTGATGAATTCCACGGATTACGACAATGCCGGATACAACCGGATGCGCCGGAGGGAACTCGGCTGGCTCAAGAAACATACAATCGCCGCACTATCATCAAACCTGCTTAAACAACCAGCCTGCGGCCGTACACAGGAAGAATGACTTTAATCCCATGATCGAGAGAACAGAAGCGCTGGCTTTAAAGATCACTCCTTACTCGAAAACTTCCCAGGTAGTAACCTGGCTTACCCCGGCCTGGGGAAGGCTGGTTACGATTGCAAAGGGTGCCTGCCGCCCGAAAAGCTCCTTCCTGGGCCAGTATGACCTTTTCTATACCTGCGAACTGCTCTTCTATCGCCGGGAGCGAAACGCTGTCCACATATTGAGGGAGGCATCGTCCCTAAACACCAGGAGCGCGTTCCGTGACAACTGGAAGGCAGCCATGTGTGCCTCCTATATATGCGATATGGCCCTGCGGATCAGCCAGGAGAACCATGGCCAGCCGGAGCTCTACGAACTGGTCGAGCGGTCGCTCGATCACCTGTGCAGGGAAAAAGTAAGGCCCCAGTTTATCGCCTGGTTCGAGCTGCAGCTGATGAATCTGCTTGGAATGGCACCGCATCTCACGACCTGTCAATCTTGCAGGAATGAACTTCCCATGGAAGTGTCTTCCCGTATTGAATTCTCGTGCGCCCGCGGAGGAATTATCTGCCCATCCTGCTCGCGGAAACAGGGAAGTTCAGGCCTTCATATTACCCCCGACGTACTCGCGATGCTGCGGCGCTGGCAGGCCAGCGATTCCGCCAAGGTTGCCGGAAACACCAGAATTACCGGGAAACAAATGGTTGCTTTACGAAGAATACTTGCTACATTCCTCGACTATCACTTGGACTTTGTGCCGGCCAGCCGAAGCATTGTGATGGACATAATCGTAGACACCGCTCAGGGTAAGGCCTTCCAAGCTCCGGGCAAATAACAACACAAGAACAGGAGAGAACAGTGAGATCAATGAAAACCGTTTGCCGCTGGACGCTGTCGATATGCATCACGATGCTGATCATCAGCGGTTGCGCCAAGAAAGATACTTCAGAAAAGGCCTCGAAAGAGGGAGCCAAACAGGAAGAAGCAAAGAAACAGCCCGGCCCGTCCGAGCCTTCTGTCCTTATTGAAGTGAACGGCGACAAATACACCCGTGAGATGGCAAACGCCGACCTCGACCGCAAACTGGCCAGCATCAAGGGAATTCCGCCGGAACAGCTTGAAGAATTCAGGGCACGCGCGATGGACCAGATGCAGGACGAACTGGTTCAAAGTTTTGTTTTCAAAACCATCCTGATGGCCGAAGTGAAAAAGGCTAACATTACCGTTGCGAAGGAAGAAGTTGACCAGTACATGACAAAACTGAAGGCTTCAATCCCGACAAACATGACGTTCGAGGGCATCCTCAAGGACAGAGGCATAACGGAAGAGAAAGTGCGCGAAGACATCTCGTCCGACATCAAGATCAGCAAGCTGTTCTCCCCTGTCACGAACAAGGTTGCCGTTACAGAGGCGGACGTCAAAGACTACATGGAAAAGAACAAGGAAATGCTTGCCTTCCCCGAGACTGCACATGCCCGCCATATTCTGGTCAAAATAGAGAAGACAGATGACGACAAGACAAAGGGCGAGAAGAAGGCCAAGATCGAGAAGCTGAGAGAGGATCTTGTAAAGGGCGGAGATTTTGCGGCGATTGCAAAGGAGAATTCCGACTGTCCCAGCAAGGAGAGAGGCGGAGATCTCGGCAGGTTCACAAAGGGACGGATGTTCAAGCCCTTCGAAGACGCGGCTTTTTCACAGGCAACAAATGCCATCGGCCCTGTTGTAGAGACAGAAGTCGGTTACCATGTCATCCAGGTACTGGAACGCGTGCCCGCGGGAACGGCTTCAAAAGAAGAGGTTTCCTCTGTGCTGCTTAACCAGAAGATGGATTCGGCTATCAGGGAATACCTGGGCTCACTTGCGCAGAAAGCCGACATCAAGGATCACAGGCCCCCGAGGACGATGGGCGGTATGCCCCAGATGATGGAAATGCCTGAACCCGGTCCGGCGCCTGAACCTAAACGTTAAACCTGAAGTTACAGATGTCGCCGTCCTCGATGACGTAGTCTTTGCCCTTGAGCTGGACTTTGCCCTGGGCCTTGACTGCTGCCTCGCCGCCGGCGGCAACAAGATCGTCATACTTGATAATCTCTACACGGATGAACCCGCGCTCTATGTCGGTGTGGATCTTTCCAGCAGCGACGGGCGCGGTAGACCCTTTGTGAATAGTCCAGGCCCGGACTTCATCTTTACCCATGGTATAGAAAGACATCAGGCCGAGGGTGTCATAGACGGCCCTGTTCATCCTGTCCACTCCCGGCGAAGTTAATCCGAGATCTGCCAAATACTGCTTCCGCTCTTCCGGATCCTCTATAGCCATGATTTCCTGTTCTATCTTGCAGGAGACGGTAACAGGATCCAGCCCTTCTTCCCTGACATCCTTCTCATCAACATTATAGACCCATACAACCGGTTTGAGGGTAAGCAGCCCGAGGCTTCTAAGGGAAACCTTCTCCTCGGCATCAAGTTTCAACGTTCCGGGTTTGTGCTCCGCCTCAATCGCTTCCTTGCACTTCAAAAGGGTCCTTTCCTCGACGGCCTGCAGGTGGGTCTGTCCGGCACGCCTCTCCTTCGAGATTCTTTCCAGCCGCTTGTCGACAACCTCAAGATCCGCAAGGAGCAGCTCGGTTTCCAAGTTGGCCCTGTCCCGCTGGGGATCAACGCTGCCCCGGGGATGGTAAACGCTTTCCGTGCTGAACGCCCGGACTACCAGGCAAAGCAGGTCGCAGCGGCGTGCGGTTTCGAGCCAGAACCTGTCGCCACTGCCTTCGCTTATATCGGGACAGAGTTCAAAAACTGTTTCTGCGTACTTGATACGCTCGGGTTTGGCAAGCGACGCGATAACGTCAACGCGCGGATCGCGAACAGGCGCATGGCCCTCAACACTCTCATCCTCTTTCCTGCCATCGAGGACCTTGCGTCCGGTAAGAAACGTGAAAAGCGTTCGTTTTCCTGCCTGCGAAATACCAAGAAGCGCAACCTTCATCTGAACATCTCCTTAAACGTACACATAAAAAAGCCCTGCTTTAAGTATTTGCAGGGCCCTCTCTAACCGCTGTTGAAACACTGTAATTCTATCTGCTGAAAAAAGCGCGGACCGGCTGGAACGAAAGAATCTGTTTCCGCCGCAACGTAAGACCAAGCGTCAGCAGGGTAAAAGCAAGGATAACATAGGTGGAAGGCTCAGGAATCTGGAAACCAACCTCGAAATCATCAAGACCGTAATTCTGCGCGCCGGTGTTACTGGCACGATATACCCAGATACCGATCTGATCCACATCCAGCATATCGGCAGCGAACTCCGCTGCTCCAAATCCGGGCGACAGCCAGCTTGCCGAATAAGATATCGGCACGGTGTAACTGTACCAGGAATCTATGGCTGCCGGACCGCTGAGGGAATACGTCCATACTCGCCCGCTGGTATCGCTTTCGAAAAAGAACTTCAGCGTATTGGCCGGCGTAGTATAATCATCAGCATAAAAATTGAAAGTTGCATAATAACTACCCTCGCCTGCCGGGACATAACTCTGATTGCCCGCAAAAATGCCGCCTGAAGAGGCTGCTACTGCATAGATTTTCTCATCCTCAGGCGCTGGTACACCCTGGGCTGCAAACGTAACATGCAAAGCTGCAGGCGTGCCGCCCATGGTACCATCGACACCCACAGCGCTTGCTCCGCCTAATGGCGGAGAGCCGACGGCATAAGTCCACCCCTCGAGATTTCCCGGGGTATCCCACGTCTCAGGTGTGTTAATCGTTGGGGCACCATAGGTAAATGGAAGAATGGCCAGAAAAGCCAGAATCACAGTCAATTGTCCTGCTTTGGAACTACTTCTCATTTATTTGTCCTGACTTAGCGCAATCCCTGTCAAATTACATGCCTTTTCAGCTAATATTATCCTCAAAACCGGTCATCAAAGCAATAGAAATGGCTGGGGAATACACATCGACAGCTACGGTAGAATCTGGATCTTTTCAACGAATTTATCGTTCTTCCATAAACCTTTAAGCTGCTTACCGTTAGGATAGATGCACACACCTTCGCCGTTCTTCTTGCCGTCTTTGAATTCCCCGACGTATTCTTCGCCGCCGGGATAGATGTAACGGCCACGGCCATGCCGCTTGTCATTCCTGAACTCACCTATGTATTTCGAGCCGTCCACGAAAAAGTAAGCGCCTTTCCCGTTCCTTAGATCATCCACAAACTCGCCCTTGTAAATATCCCCATTGTGAAAACAGAGGATTCCATTTCCGCTCTTCAGGCCATTCTTGAAATCTCCGGCATATTTGTTCCCGTTAACGTAGATCATCGTTCCCTTGCCGGTCATTGCGTCATTCTTGAAATCGCCTACATACTTCTCGCCGTTCCGAAACACAAAGCTGCCCCTGCCCTCCTTCATGTCATTCTTGAATTCGCCTGTATACCTGTCTTCGTTGCTCAAAATGTACATTCCAAGGCCGTGCTTCATGTCATTCTTGAATTCACCCTCATACTTGTCGCCGTTCCGGTAATAGTATACTCCCTTTCCATTGAGCAGGCCGCCCTTGAATTCGCCTTCATACCTGTCCCCGCCTGGGAATGTCACGACAGATACCTCGCCCTTCGGTTCAAGCCGCGCGACAATGTTGGTCTCCTTCAAAGCAAGAACAGCGTCGAACAGCCCTGCGGTTGATATATTGCTGATATCGGTATCCGGGGCATCGGCCCTGTCGGGAGACGATGCCGTCACATTGTCTGCCCTGACGGGTTCAGCTATATAATTTCTCGTGGGACCTGCTGATGCAAGCAGCGCTGAATACTGTTTTTTGACGTCCTCAAGTTCCTTGTCCTTTGTCTCAAGCGTGCGCTGCATCTCCCGCAGCCTCGCCTCCATTTCCGACAGGAATTTGCGGTCCCTTGCGTTTAATGATTCGACATGTTCGCTGAAACGCCTGAGATCCGTCTTGAGCAGCTTGCCTTCCTCGCTGCGATTGTCTTCCGCCGTCTTCACCAGCTCCCTGATCTGGCTGTTCCCTTTCTCCAGGGTGGTCATCTTGTTTGATATGGAGAGCACCTCGGCCCCGTAATAAGCAACCTGCGCGCTCACGCTGTCGCTGATTTCAACTGCTTTGCTGGCCTTGTTGTAGAGATACAGTCCTATTGAGGCGAACATGACGAATATTGCGAGGGCAACAAAAATAAATACCGAACTCATCCAGAACAGTATCCGGCGGCTTTTGACACGTTCCGACTCAATATACTTCTGCACCACCCCCATGGTCATAACCGGGTCAAGGACCCTGGGCAGATGGGCGCCGGCCGGCCGTGCATAATCACCGGTTTCCACGTCTATATCCCGAGATGTTCTGTCCGTTTCGTTCATTGCTCAAAGAATACTTGCTGCCTGACGTTTGTCAACCGGTTGCAGGAATTACATTCCAGGGCAGGAATATCAGCGTTTCTTGGGCGCCGCTGGAGCCTTTGCCTCCGCCCCTGACGGGGATGCCGGCTTCCGGTCCGGGTTATCAACAAACATGACTTTCGCCAGAAGTATTGAACCCATCACTGAATTCCTGGTCTTGCCAGGGGTTACATTAAGCTTCAGAACCCGAGTCATTCCGGGAGCAGTTTCTATCCCGTAAAGGAAATTCATCAGGTCCTTGCTTTCCGCCTCAAACTTGGTTATTTCAACAACGTATTCTTCTATGGATGTCCTTGAACGGGTCTCGCGCTGCTCCATGGCTCGAATACTCAATCCTGTTTTCTTTCCCGCCTCGTACAACTCGCCTTTCATTGCGGCTATTGCCTCCGAGGCAGAGGCCGCCCTGGTTATGAACTTGCCGACCTCTTCATATTCCGCCTTCAAATCCTTCTCCCTTGCCAGCAGGTAAGCGCTGTCCATGCGGACGGCCTTTTTCTGCTCAATCTGCGTGTCCACGTCCTTCAGCCGGCGCACAAAGGAACGGACAACGAATTGATCCAGCAGGTACCCTATGGCAAAAACAATGCCAAGCACTAGAAACAGTTTCTCGCGCGGCGCAAGCTTATCGAGTTTGTCAAGAATCGCTTTCATTTTTCAAGTGAACACTCAATCTGGAACTTGGCGGCTCCCCCGTCGCCTGTCTTTGTATTGTCCTTAACATCCCGGAACAGCAGGGACTGCTCAAGTTTGGCCCTGAAAGTCTGCACATCGTCATTCGACTGGCCCTCACCGCTGACAGTCACCTGCGCCTTTTCCTTCTCAACGTCAATCGCTATAAGATCGGATGTGATACCGGCCGGGGTCAGCTTATGTATCTCCGTAATCAGATTCACCATGCTCAACCTGGAATCGCGCCTTTCCCTGTCAATCACGATTACTTCAAGCATTCTCTTTTCTTCGCGGATAACGGGCTCCTTTGCCTTGATCTCCTGCTCTATCGCATTCAGCGTATCACGCTTGAAAGAAAGCTTCAGGGTACCGTAGAGCGAAGAGACAACAAGGAAGGTCATGACAAGAATGCCGAACGCGGTGAGCATCTTGGCCTTCTGGATCAACCCTTTCCTGACGGTGATGAAGTCCGGAACCAGGTTGAATTCGAGGTTTTCCGGGGCCATGGCTGTACCAATAAGCGGCGTAATCGAAACCGTACGGTATTCCGCATCCTTAAGCGAAGGCTGGGAAGGCATCTTCTCCGCACTGCGCGCGGAATCCATTATATCGGACGGAAGATTCAGGTGGCTGCCCAGGTATTCGCTGAGGCCCTGGAAGTTGGGCCCTGCCCCTGAAACAAGCAGCCTCACCGGGTTCTTACCGTGTGATTCACTCTGGCACATTTCAAGGGATTGCTTGACTTCCCGGACAAGCTTGTCCTTCCAGGTGTCGTAATCTTCATTCAGCTGGTTCGCGCCGACAAGAATGCTCCTGGTAAAAATCATGTTCTTCCTGGCAACAACCACAAAATCAGAATAGAAAGAGTCGATATCAAGGATCGCGGTTGCCTTGTCCGCCCCTTCGATCGCCTGCCGGCACCAGTTCAAAAGCCCCTCGGAAGACACCGTCATCCTCCGGACCTCGACCCCGGCGTCCTCCAGTATGCTGAACCGGTGGCGGAGAACGCTTCGCTGGACTATGACCAGCATTACCCTGCAGTAACCTTCCCTGTCAGAACCCACTATCTTGTAATCGGAAACAATCTCGTCCCTGGAATACGGGGTCTGCTTGCCAACCTGAAGGTCCACCATGTCCGCGATTTCGTTCGAATCAGTCGAGGGAAGCTCAAGCATCCTTATATTAACAACCTGCCTCGGCAGGTAGGCGATGACGGGCATTTTGGAGAACTTGGAATTCTTCATCGCGCGCGAGATCGACTCGGAAAGCGCCGGGCCGGAAGAATCGAAATTCTCAAGGTAAAGCCTTGAGACGGCAAGCCCGGAACGGGCCGGCTCGGCCTGCATTATCTTGAGCCAGTCGTTGCCAATCTCTATGGTCACCGACGGGCCGCCTGGTTTTTTCCCGGAAACTTTAGAACTCATGCCAATACAGTTTCACTCCGCTCTGGCGGTCAAATACAAATTCAATCCGCCTGTCGTCCTCACTGTCGTTTGCAATCTTTCCGCTGGCAATTCCACCAAAACAGCTGGACCTTATAGCCAGCTTGCCGATCATCCGCAAGAGAACCGTTCTTTCCTCGGTCGAAAGCTTCGTAAATTTGCCTAACTGCCCAACCACCGAAGCCTCGGTGAACACATTGCCGCTGGTCCTGAACCTTACAACCTTGTCCGCCAGCGAACTGCAGGCGGAAAGATCGCCGCCTCCGCCGGACTCACCCACACATAAAAGGACGACCCCGTCGGCCGTGTTGATATTTACCTTCCCGGTCCCGTATATAGTCAAATACGGCTTCAGTTTCAAAAACAAATCCATGGTCATTCCCTTCACGAGCAGAAGCTCGTGAAGTGACTGGAAGTCGCCGTTATGACACGGATAAGGCGCACTTAAGGCCGCATAGTAGCTGTTCTCCGCGCCGCCTGTCAACATCGTGTCATCGGTATCCCTCCAGTCGACTATGGCCGCCGCCAGGTCGGCCGCCGACATGGAATCAAGCTCCCCGATATTCTTCATCACTGATTTCAGAAGCACTTCGGGAGCCTTGTTGATGTTTATCTTCCTTTCTTCATCGTACATCCCGTAATTAGTGGTAATCCCGGCAAATGAAGACGCATAGGTGTAATATACCGAGTAACTGCCGTTCCCCATCGCAACATCCTTGAACTGGTCCTCGCCACGGCTCCAGGACTGGTCCATGCTGTCCCAGGCATTAGTATTGCTCTTTGATTCAAAAATTGCCCTTTCAGCACCGCCCCTGGCCAGGTAATAACACCCGACACGGCTTTTTATCTTACGCGCCGCCTGGATGCTGGACGAGACGTGCCCGCCAACCGCCAGGGCAAGCGCCGCCAGGAAGATCAGCACCCAGAGGGTCAATATGAGCACGCTGCCTTCACCACCCGCATGTTTCCGTTCATTACTCATGATATCACCAGGGGAAAACTCATTTACCCGGAACTTTTGCCTGCGTCTTCTGGTCCTGTCCGGTAACAGGTTCCGGCGCGACCGGGATCATTATCGTCCGCCTTATCATAACCGGCTGTTTATTTTCGCCTTCGAACGACAGTTCCATCATCACGGCACCGGGCAGGTTCGTGACGTTGCCCCAGGATTCCTGCCATACCCCACCGCTGCTGTCATTGGTCGATGGAAGGGAATAGTAAGTGATTGCAAGATCATTCAACCCCGACAGAATCCTTTCCGGCTTATCACTCAGCGGTTCGCTTTCCGGGTACACCCAGGACCTCCTGAGGAGCTCTTTTTTTACAGGATCGAAGAAATATTTTATGGTCCCGATCCGTGGTTCCGTGATCTCCCTGGAGACAGTTTCGACCAGGCCAGGGAAAGAAATCTCCCTCGCTCCGCCGCTTAGAGGAATGGTGTAAAAACGGAAGGTATTGGCTATCTCCCTGTGGACGGTCTCAAGTTTCACAAGCGCATCAACTTCAACAGTGCCGTATTTTGAGACTTTCTCCCACGTCCTTATGCCGCCGATAAGGCAGAAAGTGATGGCCGATACAACCAGGCCCAGAATCAGGGAAACCACAAGCAGCTCCACAAGGGTGAACCCGCCTGGATGCCTGCACAACCCCGGCCTGCCGGCAGATTTGCCTGTTCCCGCCCGGGGTATTTCCGCTTTCATCAACATGCTTGAGCCCCTACTGTTTCTTCACCGTCTTCAGGTAAGTTGACGCCTTGTACTCCCGCTGTGAGCCTTCCCGCCATACGGAAATCTCAACCTGGTTCAACGTGCCTGAACCGGAAGCAGGCTCAAATCCACCTGAGATTTTCTCGGCCTTGATCTGCCACTGGTAATTGTTGTTCTCCCTGTCAAAAGAACCGCTTGTCGTCCCGGTCTCAATATCACCAAGGGTAATTGAAGCAAGCTCCACCTCCGCCATTTTCTGCATGATCAGCATGTTCCCCTTGAGGATGCTTCTGGATTCGCCCAGGACGGAGAGAGATACATTGAATGCCTGCAGGATGGCCACTATCCCGGTTGCAAGAATAACAACCGAAACGAGGACTTCCGGCAGGGTAAACCCGCAGCGCAAAGTTCCCGCTGTAATGGTTCCCGGACTTTTTATTGTCTTTTTCACCGGCAGCTATTTCGGCTGTTCCCAGTTGGTGACGTCGTCTGTGTCACTCTGCTCGTCAGGCCCGCGGGACCAGAGATCAATCCCTCCGGTATTATGGGCACCGGGATATTTATACTCGTACTTGCGTTTCCACGGATCGAACGCCTGCTTCTCAAGATATGGCCCCTTCCAGTTCCGGGCCGAGGCAGGCTTGGTCATCAGCGCATTAAGTCCCTCTTCAGTCGTGGGATACTTGTCATTATCAAGCCGGTAGAGATTCAGGGCCTGGGTAATGCTTGCAATATCTCCCACGGCAATCAGTTTTTTTGCCTCCTCTGCGCGCGGCAGAAGACGCGGCAGGACCATGCCTGCAAGCGCGGCGATTATGATAACGACAACCATGAGCTCAATCAGCGTGAATCCCCTGTCAAAACGTTTCATCATCATTTGCGTGCCTCCTCTTTCTCCAGAACATAACTTTTCCAGGCTTTCTCCAGTTCCTCAATATTACGTATCGTGTCGGGATAAGCAAATCTTAAAGAATCATCCATTGTCTTGCCGTCACGCAGGTGGCCGCACATCTTCCTGAACCGCTCGGAACCGTGCTTTTCTATCAGGAAACCCACCAGGCTCGCAGACTGCGCGTAAAACTCCCCTGCATTCCCGTCTGCAACCAGCTTCTTCACATCCACTGACATCAGGCTGGAAAGCGGGACATAACGGTTTCCGGTTATCAGCCTCTTCGCAACCTTTACCGCCTGGGTCCGCTTCGCCTGCTCCTCCCACTGGGCCAGCCCCTCGTTCAGCCACAGGGGTATTTCCTCCTTGAAACCGGTAAACTCCCTGAATATCAGGTGCGTCATCTCGTGGGGAAGCACAGATTCCGCAAAAGAATCATCCCCGGAGAAAGTATATATTTCGCGCCTGCTGGTTACTGTCTTGCCTATTGCCCAGTCAGGAGATCCGGTCGCACTCATGAAATCATCACGCGACGGATAAATGTATATTTTGGCCCTGTTTTCCCAGACCCAGAAATTGTCAAACTTCTCGAAACCAAGGTCAGCCGTTATCCCGTTGTAATACTCCTCGGCCCTGCTGCTGATCTTATCCGCGAAGACAGAGTTTGTGACATGGTAGACCAGGAAGTGCTTCCCCTTCACAACCTGCCATTCGGACGTCGCCGCCGCAGATGACAATACACCCGCCAGCATGAAAACAATACCGGCAATGCATCCGACTTCTGTGCGCTTTTTGGAATGCGGCGGCTTGACGCCGCTTTGTTTTGCCTGAGTGTTAAAAGATATACATTTGATTGCCATGTCGAAAGCCCCCAGGGTCGCACCTAGAAACTAGAAAGCGCAACGACACGCCTGTCCAAAATAAAGGTTTTGAAAAGTACCTCCGTTTGAGGCCATAAAGATGGCCAGATGAGATCAAGCATCAAACAAACGGAGGCAAGAGTATGGTATGTCATGCGAGTCTGTTCA
>Ga0172375_10003032_pt1 | contig 25739 bp, 14 predicted proteins | sample LakKiv1m_FD_114537 | JGI IMG/M metagenome (GOLD analysis project Ga0172375, IMG submission 114537) | Freshwater microbial communities from Kabuno Bay, South-Kivu, Congo - kab_092012_11.1m | ecosystem: Environmental > Aquatic > Freshwater > Lake | place: Democratic Republic of the Congo...
GGGCAGAATTGGACTGCCTGTCTCTTCGTCCCGAACGAAGCGTGATACCGATTCACTACACCCCGAACCTCTCAATTTTACCCTACAAACTACAAAAAAGGCATTCAATTCGAATGCCTTTTATCTTTATTTTAGTTCTTGATCTCGGCCATATTGGCCATTGCACTGCAGGTGCAGCCTGTCGTAGTTCCGACCAGGCGGTACCAATCAGCATCACTTCTGCTGTCTCTCGGGTTGCCAATTCGTTCAATCCGGTATTCACCAGGTTCTATCCAAACCCAATCTTGCAATCTAGGTTTGGAGTAATCCAAAAGTTGCGTCCTCTTACGGAAAATTGCGATCATACTCCTCCTAGGAGAATCAAGACATATTTAAAGATCAATCGTGCCTAAATATATCATGAAACTCCTGAAAAGTCAACGCTATAGGCTTATTTAAGACTATCTACTGTTTTCCCACTCGGTCGAGTAAAGGATTTTGTCGATGGCCAAGTCGTAGTCCATAATCTCGCCCTCTTTAAACCAAATCTTAATCTCGTTCTCCGCTTCATCGACTGTACCTGAAGCGTGAGCTAGGTTTCTTATTGCCCTATTGTCTTCATCGGCAATAAAGTAAGAGTCTATGGTGTAATCTCCGGTAATGGTACCAACATCAGCAGTCAAAGGATTCGTTCCACCTCTAATCTTGCGTACATGTGCGATAGCGTGGGCACCTTCAATTACCATTGCAATAACTGGTCCTGTCATCATCAGTCTGACCAACTTTCTTTGAATATCCTTTGCAATTACCATCGGATCATCGGACAAAGGATGTTTGATACCCTTCTCTTTGTAGTTTTGAAGTGTCTTCTCACCAAGAGATCTTGCGGCAGATTCAGGTTGGTCATAATGTTTGGCAGCAAGTGCTTCGGTTGGCCAAATCATTTTTACTGCTGTAATTTTTAGCCCCTTCTTTTCAAATCTGGCAATTATTTCACCAATAAGTCCTCTTTGAATTGCATCCGGCTTCAGCAAAACGAGGGATCTCTCGTGAAGTTGTGTTTTTATAGACATATATCCGTATTTTAACTTCTAAACCCACATTCACGCAAGGCGAAAAACTACTTCATAATTTTTTAGTCAATACACCGCCTGATAATGTTTCAAGCTTTCAACTTTCTTGTTGTCGTCCAAAACAATTGCCACTACGTCTATCCGGCAAGCAATATCCAAGTTGTTATCCAGCATATATACCTCACCCATCCTTTTTACCTTTGCAATTTTTTCTCTATTGACCATATCCTCTGGTTCCCCAAAATCATGCCCTATTTTTGTTTTAACCTCTACAAATACCAATATTTTGCCATCATATCCAATAATATCTATCTCCCCAAAACGAGTACGAAAATTACGCTCAATAACCAAAATATTATTATTTCGTAAATACTCCTCCGCCAAATCTTCTCCAAATTTTCCTGTCGAAAAATTATCTCTTTTCACTAAAAATAATTTTAAACCAAAAAAAAGCGGCCGCTAATGCGACCTCTATGGATCAAAACACTCTTTCCCTATACTGCAATGCCTCTGCCAAATGTGACGCTAAGATATCTTCACTTCCTTCCAAATCGGCAATAGTCCTTGATACTTTCAACACTCGAAAATATGACCTGGCCGACAAATCCATCTTCTCCATTGCTACTTTTAAAATGTGTACTCCATCTATATCCAAACGACAAAATTCTTTCACTTGTTTATTTTTCATTTGAGAATTACAAAAAAACCCAAATTTTAACAGTCTTTCATATTGAATTTTCCTGGCTTTCATCACATTTTCTCTAATCGTAAATGACGACTCGCTTTTTGAAACGCTATCTATTATTTTCTCAACTTCAACCGCTGGTACATTTACATGCAGATCAATTCTATCCAAAATAGGACCACTTATCCGCCTTTTATACTTCTCTATTTCCCTTACATTACATTTACATTGTCTTGTCGGATGACCTAAAAATCCGCATGGGCAAGGATTTACCGCTGCCACTAGTTGAAATGACGCCGGATACTCAACTCTTCCCATTGCCCTACTGATTTCTACTTTTCCATCTTCCATTGGCTGTCTCATTGCTTCCAAAACACCTCTTGGAAACTCAGCCATCTCATCCAAAAACAAAACACCCAAATGCGAAAGACTTACCTCTCCCGGTACTGGCCTGCTACCACCGCCAATCAATCCCGCCACACTAGTAGAATGATGCGGGCTTCTAAAAGGTCGTCTTCTTACGATAGCTTCTCCTGGCTCCATCAATCCGGCAGCAGAGTAGACTCTAGTTACCGCCATACTTTCCTCCTCTGTCATTGTCGGCATAATTCCCGGTAAAGCCCTGGACAACATTGTTTTTCCGGAACCGGGAGGACCACTCATCAATATATTGTGACCACCGGCCGCAGAAATCACCATTGCTCTTTTAGCGCTTTCCTGTCCTACAATTTCTGCCATATCAAAGTCAGGTAAAGCTGTTTCCACCAAACTACTTATATTAATAGTACGTAAAGGAGTAATTTTTTTGTCATCTCTAAAATGAGTCACCAACTCCTTAAGATTTCGAACGGGCATCACTTCAATTCCGGGAACCACCGCCGCCTCATTTGCCGATAAAACCGGTACAAAAATTGTTTTAATTTCTCTCTTTTTACCAAACAGAGCTACTAATAAAGCTCCTTTTGTGTGTCTTAGACTTCCGTCTAAAGATAGCTCGCCATAAAAAATTGCCCTCTCATTCACAACAATATCACCGTTAGCGATTAATATTCCAATCGCAATCGGCAAATCATAAGCTGACCCCTCTTTTGGAATATCCGCAGGAGCAAGATTAACTACGATCTTTTTTTGAGGAAATCCAAATCCGCAATTAATAAGTGCTGTTTTCACTCTTTCTTTTGCTTCTCCGACAGCTTTATCTGGTAAACCCACAATACTAAATCCAGGGAAACCCTTCTCGGCAACATCTACCTCAACCTCCACAGGAAAGCTTTCCATCCCAAGGCAAGACACACTTTCTACTCTAGCTAACATAATAAATATATTTTACAGTTTCAAACCACAAAAAAGACCTGCCATCAAGACAGGTCTCAAACATTATTCTTCGATTAGGTTATCGTCGGTATCAGCCTTTTCTCCGTTGTTATCAACAACGGCAGGTGTTTCCGAATCGGATTTGACATTCATGGAGATGATTATGCACAACACTCCGGCAAACCAATATGGTGTTGCAAAAAGAAGGTATAAACCAACCGCTAACAAAAGACAACCCATCACTACCTCCTTTATTCTTCTTCGTCCTCATCAATGTTTATGTCTTCAGTGTTTTCGTCTTCGCACTCTTCATCATCGTCCTCATCAAGAATCCAGATAATGAAGAATGTCAGATATAGGGTGGTGTTCCCCATGGCCAAAAAGGCCATTGCCAGTGCGAGCCAGTACCATTTTTTCAAGATTCCCTCCCAAATCTAGTTAGAATTCGGTCAGTTTGAAAATCTCAAATCCGGTAGCATCTTGACGACCCACCGTAATCCGAGAGCCCGGCTCGTATAAGAACAGGTCACCGGGCACAAACTTCCGGCTGCAATCTCCGATTCCAAAACCGCCAGGCAGCATGAGCTTGACCGTATTTCCCGCCTCGAAAGTTACCACCCCGGTCCCAGTTTGGCTAACCGGCCGGCCATCGACGGATGTGTAGTAGGTAATGTCTTTGTTATCGAACATATCCCGCATCATCTGGAAAAAGTTGACCATCAAACCAGGGGTCAGGCGCACAAACATAGTCGACATAATGATTTCCTCCAAACCTAAAGTTTTAATGTTCCTACTCGGCTAGTCTAATCCATTTACCCTCAAAAGTCAAGATTATAGGCTGCATAACTTTTATCGTTTACGCACTATCACCCTAGTGGGGATTGTGCGTAAAAAATAAATAAAAATTATGCAGTGCCAAAGCCAGTTTTGTGACAAACCTGGCGTGGCAGGATCATACTCCGGAATTTAGTACTGACTTACATAATTCACCTTCTAAAATAAACCCCGTTTATTTCTTCAATTTCCCCCTGCAAAGTCAGAATTGTTAATTTCTGGCCAATATCTCGCACATCAAGTTTTAATATCCTGGCAATTTCATCAACCGTCTTTCCCTCGTTTTCGATTGAAACCAATATCGGGTCACTATTTACTGACACCTTTTTAATATTTGAATGTATCAATCCCATAACTTCTAGTACATCTTCTGCCTGAGTCACCAGTGTCGCTTCCCCATTTTTAATAATAGAGTTTGTCCCTCTAGCAACCACCGAATCAACCCGACCCGGTACAGCCATAAGCGGTTTACCAAATTTACTTGCCAACTTTGCAGTGATTAAACTACCGGAACTTTCTGCTGCCTCAATTATCAAGACAGCATCAGACATACCCGCAACTATTCTGTTCCTTTCCGGAAATGTCCACCCCTTACCGGGAAAATCATTTGCATATTCCGATACAATCAAACTATCTTTTTCTAATATTTTCCGATACAAATATTCATCATCTCCTGAAACTTTTCTATCAATTCCCCAACCCAAAACCGCGATTGTTTTACCTCCACACTCAAGACACTCTTTATGAGCAGCTTGATCAACGCCATACATAAAACCTGAAACAATTACTACTCCACTATTAATGAATGTGCCCACCCACTTCTTTATTGTTCTGGCCCCGTAATCTGTCATTCTCCTGCTACCAACGATGGCCAGTTTTGGTGAATTATTCTTCAACAAATCAATATTGCCTTTATAAAATAGATTCTTAATAGCAGGCTTCACCAATTTCAAATTATTCGGCCATACTCCTCTTTCCAATTCCATAAAATCATTTTACTTCCTTCCAAACCTTGTTTATAATGGAGACGTGACCATAGAATTTACCAACGCAGTAGAACCGCGCAGTCATTCAACCATGGCTGTTGCTATCGTGGTCGCCGCCAGTGCTTTCTTTTTTATCCCTACTACCTTAATTATTCTTGGCTACTACACCTCACAACCCACCGGCACTTTGATCTCACCGATTCCTCAAGGAGTATTAAGTGAGATTCAACAGCTACACACCACACCAAGTATTACTCCCGAAGTAATACCGGACATTACCCCTTCCATATTGCCAGACAATACTGCTATCGTCGCAGATCCATCATCTTCTACAAAATCTGCCGAAACTCAGGTGGTCCCGGAAGCCGCTACCAACATTATCGACAAAACCGCCACCATCTCAGCAAACGTAAATAGTGTTGTTATTCAAGATAAAGATGTCCGTGAAGATAGTCAGATATATCTTTCACCTCGCCTTGAAGATAAATCCACTTACTCTGTGCTTAGCAAAACAGCAGGATCTTTCACTATTAGTGTTGTCGAAGCAAGTGATGTAGTTCGCTATGTTGACTACCACATAGTCAATCCGTAAAATGTCTATATGCGTCAAGCCATAGATAAATTTTCGTCCCAAGTTCTTCGTTTTATTCCCGCCATTTTAGCTTTCACAACACCACTTCTGTTTTTACCCTTTACTGCCGATTATTTTGCATTCAACAAATATTATTTTGTCACCGTTCTCGCCAGCATATCCCTTATTGCCTGGTGCGTTAGAAATATCGCCAGAGCAAAGCTTCACTTCACCATCTCTCCTTCATTTTTCTTTGCTCTTTTACTGGTTTTGGCAAACATCTTATCCGCCACACTCGTTTCACCAACCCAGCACCTCAGTCTTTTCGGCCAAACAGCTCTCTTTACTTCACTTGTAATAATATTTATTACTGCCACCTCTTCTCAAAAAAACGAAACGATAGTCAAATCAATTGTTTATAGCCTTATCGCCTCTGCTGTACTCCTAAGTCTATATACAATTCTCCATTATTTTGGCATAGACGGAAAATTCATTTCCTCAGAACTAATCAAGGATAAATATTTCAACCTCTCCGGAGGTATTCTTCCCGCACTTACATTTACTCTCCCGGTCATCATAGCCACAGTTGCCTATATCACCGGTACAAAAAATTGGATTTCAAAATCAATTCTTTTTGCAGGCACAATTGTTATGATCGTAGCTTCCGTCATGAACATCAGCCTTCTTCTTCCACAAGACGGCAAGCCGGTCATCGCCCTTATGCCATACTCGATCGGCTGGTCGGTAGCAGTTGACACCTTTAAAACAATTCCCACAGCACTCCTCGGCACCGGACCGGAAACATATTTCTCCGCTTTTACCCGCTTACGCCCTTCATACTTAAATCTTGATAAATTCATCTGGGAAATCCGCTTCAGTGAATCCAGTAGTTACCTAACCACCCTCTTAACCACCACCGGAATACTGGGCATTATTGCTTTCCTAGGTTTTTTCATCAAGCCAATTACCGCTTCATACAAAGAAAGACATCATTTATTTGGTGAGCCAACCTCATATTTCTTCATCTTTGGTTTGTTGGCTTCTTTTCTTTCATTTATTCTTTTACCGATTGGAATCGTATCAATAGTCTTAGGTTTTGTTCTCGCAATTGGTCTCACTGTTCATTTTAAAAACCTCGGACTTAAAGAAACAAAAGACGTCAACTTCAGCCTTGCTTCCGAATCTCAAAACCAAACCACCACAGCTGGGTCGATCGTCCTTCCCTGGTTCGCTACTGTTTGTTCTGTTTCCTTACTAGTAGCTTTTTGGTTCTATGCGAGTCAATCATATGCAGCTTCGGTAAACTTCAAAGAAGCAACCAAAATTGTTGAGACCGATGCTATCGGTTCATTCAATAGACAATTAAAGGCTTCTCAGTTGGATTCTTACAACCCTTTCTATCAAATAAATTTATCCCAGACATATTTAGCCATCGCAAAAAGTTATCTTAGTAAAAAAGATGCTACTGACGACGACAAAACAAAAGGCACTGATTTCGCCCAAAGGGCAATCGACTCGGGCAGACTTGCAGCTAAGGTCGACCCTTACAATGTAATAGTTTGGGAAAATCTCGCCAGGATTTATAGCGACCTTCTTGTATATTCCTCAGGTTCTGCCGATATGGCAATTTCACACTTCGCTCAAGCCCTAGCTCTCGACCCAACAAACCCCAAGCTCCATCTCCAACTAGGTATACTATTTTTCAACCTTGGAGATTCTAACCAAGCAAAAAAACTCATGGATAGATCTATCGAATTAAAACAAAACTGGGATCTTCCCTACTATAATCTCTCGGCTATCTATAAGAATGAAAAGGACTATACAAAGGCACTCCAGTATATGAAAGCCGGCGAACAATATACCGATCCCGGTTCCGAGAACTTATCAAAAATTCAGACCGAAATCCAGGCATTAGAAAAGCTCGCTCCTCCTCCAGCATCAACTCAATCAGGCCAAACCAAATAACTATTAAGGTCTTAGCAAAAGAAAACCTCTCCACCAGGAGAGGTTTTTTTGTGGACCTGAGGGGAATCGAACCCCTTACCTCTTCAATGCGAATGAAGCGCTCTACCAGGTGAGCTACAGGCCCAACATAGCTATTTTATATTAACAATCCTTCAAATGGAGTTTGTATTAATCTCCGGAATCTACACCTTTTATGCGACGCTACACAGGCTTGAATTGCTGGGTCCCGCATAGCGGGAATTCAAGCCGAGTATCGAGATAATTGTCACTCGCAGGAAGTGACAAATTATCGGTCGCCAATAAAATGGTGTGGATGAAGGAGTGAAAATACAAACATCTGTCATATCGGACCCGAACCGACTACCTCTTCTAATTCAAATCAACATAATCAAGTGAACGAAGTGAACGGATTATGTGATCGAATTAAGAGGAAACGCAGGAACAATATTTCAATAACAATAGTTATTGAAAAGGTGACGAGTAAGCTCTTATGCACCAAGATTGGAGGTTCGATACAAAAAAGTGGACCCTATCGGACTCGAACCGACTACCTCTTCTATGCCATAGAAGCGCTCTACCAGGTGAGCTAAGGGCCCAAACAACTTCGTTATTATACCAAGAAAACCGCAATGATTAAATATTCCCTACCGAAAGTTGAGCCTACCGGAACTTCGGATCTCTTTTATTGATAAAATACCCATATATGTCCGACAAACTTCTAACCTGCCAAAACTGTAATAACCCTTTTGTATACTCCGAATACGAACAAAAACAAAACGAAAAGTTAGGTAAGTCTGAGCCTCTTTACTGTCCTATATGCTCCGCAATAAAATCCCAAGAGGCAAAACACCCTCCCAAACCTCAAAAATAATTCTCCGCCATCCTCCTTAAAAAGGTTATTCATATCTCAAAGCATCAAGGGCTGAGATTGTTGTTGCTCTTCTGGCTGGATAAATCCCGGTCAATACACCTACGGTAAACGAGAGCACCAATACCACCAAAATAAATGGCCATGGAGTATAACTCACCGATACCCAACCGACACCATGAGTGAGTGAGAATACAGACAACACAAGTCCTAAAATTGATCCCGCCAGCATCCCTGCAGATACTCCAAAAACGCCTCCAAGTATTCCCATGGCCATTGACTCGGCCAAGAATAATTCTCTTACTTCAGAGGATCTCATACCCATGGCTTTCATAACACCTACCTCATGTGTTCTCTCCATCAAGGAAACTGTCATTGTATTAAACATTCCCAAGGAGGCAACTGCCAAAGCAACAAAACCAAATGATGCCAAAAGGAGTCGAACTGTTACAAACATTTTGTCGATCTGTGCAATAGTATCCGCAACAGAAGAAGTTTTGTATCCCAATGCATCTACATTTTTTCTAATTTCCGCCAATACCTCAGGTTTATTTGCCACCAATTTAGCTTGGGAATAATTATTTATTCCAAGTCCCCTTACATCTTCAAAGGGCACATACATAATCGGGCTGGAACCGCCATCAATCACTCCTATTATTTTATAATTTGCACTATCGGATCTTGCTGGTCTATCCATATCGGTTTTCAAAAGATTTGAAACCAAAACACTGGTATTAAAAGTCTCACCAATTGCTTTTTCGATATCAATTCCGGTTGCGTCCAAGAATGCTTTATTTACCACTGCCACTTTCTTTGCTTTAGCCGGGAACAACAAAAGTAAAGCCTCCTTTTTCTTTTCTTCTCCATCTACCATCTCCACCCACTCAACTCCAAAAGCGTCTTTACCCACTACCGTTGCTGTAATCGTTGCTTCATTATCGGTTGCGGGAATTACTATTTTTCCGGATGCATTACTTTCTGCCAACTCCGCACTAGTTGTGCTGTCACCCAACACCTCACCATCAACTCTAAATGGAGTTACCTCTTCAATTGTTAAATCAATTTCTGCAATATAACCCTCTCTCCAATCTGGTATTGTACCGTCAGTCACTCTCACGTAGTCATTTCCCTTCTTCTCGTAAATAGGATAAATCGCTTTCACCCATTTTCCCAAGCTTTTGCCAAAATAATCTTTTCCAATTGATCCCAAACGCTCATCGTCATCATACTCACCTCCCCAGTATTCTTGCCCCTCATAGTCACTCTCATATCTTTTTGTATAACCTAATATTTCTCCGTTTACACTCGGCTCACTACGGACTCTTCTCCAGGCTCCTTCAAGAATATTAAACTTAACATCACCTACTTTTTCCTTGTAGTTTGCGCCGTCGATCACCCAATTTGTTGACGCTCCGGCAACTTGTGGAGCGGGTAAGAAAGAAAGATCATCGGTTTGAAAATACTCACCTTTAAGAAGAATCGCGTTTATCATTTTTAAATAATCACCGGTCACTCCATAGGTCACCACTTCACTAACGGAATTTTTAAACTCAACTTTCCCCACCAAAGAAACCACCGGTAATACCTTCTCCACTCCCTGAATTGCTGTCAAAGCTGCCATTGCACTATCATTCAATTTCAGCACAGCAGATTTTCCCAGTAGTACATCGGCTACTTTCAAATCATCCAGCTTGGCCACCCTACTAACCACTAATTTTTGAATACCGTAGCCGAGAGAAACCAAGAATACGATTGCGGCAATTCCCAAAGACACACCACCAATAGTAACAACCGATCTCATTCTCTTCACCTTCATATTTCTAAACGCCAATCCAATCAAAAACGACCTCTTCACTCCATCATGTGTTTCAAGAGTGTTTACAATCGCCTCAACAATTAGATTGAATTTGTTTGACGCTGCATTTGATTTTCCCGAAACCAATCTTCTTACCAGCAATGGAGAAGTAATTATTTTCCATAGAAAATCAAACAAAAACACAAACACTAGCCCCAAGAAACTCAAGAGTGATAATAATAGTTTTCCGTCGTTTTGAAGTTTTACAACAGTCTGTTTGCAAAAAAATCCTCTAATACTCTGTTTCCAGTTTATTTTTCGAAATCTTGACCACAAACTTTCTCTGGGGGCTTTTTTCTCACCCTCCACCACATCCGAACTTCTTTTGGCGTCTAGTTCAATTAGTGCTTGTATCATTTAGAGTCTTTTTTAAATAATCTGCGTCGCTTTCTTCTGTCTTACCTTCTGCCACCGCGTTACCGCGTTTACTCACCATAAATTGTTTTGCTTTATTCTCAACATCACCGTCAAACTCCTCAACAATCACACCGTCCATTACATGAACCACTCTGTTTGCATACTTCATATACTCCAAATCATGAGTAACCATCAATATTGTCTTACCCTGTTCCTTGTTCAATTTCAAAAGAAGCTCCATCAACTCCTGACCGGATTTTGAATCAAGGTTTCCTGTTGGTTCATCAGCGACAATTACTTCAGGGTCAACCACCAAAGCACGTGCCAAACCGACTTTCTGTTGTTGGCCTGAAGACAACTCTGCAGGTGAATACGACGCCCAGTTATCCATCCCCATCAACACCAATTTCTCCATTGCTATCTTTGCTGCCTCGGAAGGAAGTTTTCCCATCAAGAATAATGGAAAGGCAACATTTTCAATCACTGACAAAGACTTCACCCAATAAGAAGCCTGAAAAACCAAGCCTACTTTTGCCTTCCGAAACATCGCAATCTCATCTTCATTCAATTTATTAAAATCCTGTCCGGAAAAGGTTACTTTTCCACTCGTTGGTTTATCCAATCCCAATATTGAATGCAGTAAGGTACTCTTCCCACATCCGGACGGACCAAAAATCACAAAAAAGTCACCTTTATTTATAGTCACAGACACCCCTTTAAGAATTTTTACATCCTGACCACCAACAACATATGTTTTCTCAACATTCTCCACCACAATAATCGGCTCTTTAGTCTTGACTCTATTTTGCAGGTTGTCAGTCATCTTTTATTAAATATACTGTCTATTCGCTTCCAACTAAACCCCCTAAAAAGCCGAAGGCTTGTGAAAGATTTCCCACCACCAGGTTTAAAGCCGATTGTGTAGCTTTTGGTGTGATGATTACAGAGTCTAAACTCTCTCCAACATTGCTCGCTTTATCCGAAGACAACGCCTTAAAGTGATAAACCTTTGACGGCACCAGATTGGGTATCACAACCAAATGTGTATACGACTGTGAGTTGTCAACCTGTGTCTTGTTAGATAGTGGCCCTGAAGAACCATCACCATAAATGACCTGGGAAGTTGCCAACTCATCTGTTTCCCAGGAAATGACTACTTGAGCAGTTGCCTCTTCCCCATTACCTTGAATTGTTAATTCAGTATTTAAATTTGAAATTTCTGGTGCTCTACTATCAAATGCAGTCGTAAATGTCTGAGCATCAGAAATTGCTTCATTTCCACCCTTATCTCTTCCTTTAATCAACAATGTGTAAGCAGTATCCGAAGACAAACCTTTAATTAAAGCTCTGTGAGATTTTGTCAAAACAATATTTACATCATCTTTTACAAGAGAGGGACTGCTGGATGGATAGTAGGTGGCAATAGACGAAGTGGGAGTGTTGGTCATCCAAGTAACCAACACGGTACTTGTGGCGGTACCCTTGACTTGTTGTAATTTAATGTTGGACACTTTTGGTCTTGGCAAAGTTTCAAAGGAATAGGTGTCACCCATATACTCGGATCCATCAATATCATAAAGATCTACTCTGTAATAATATTTGACTCCGTCTTCAAGACCCTCAAGTCTCACTCCATAAGTGGCCTCTGCGGAAGACACCGGCAACTCGCTAACTCCACCAAATGTAGTGGTCTTTCCATAAACCACTTTCGCTTTATACGCCCCTGCAGACGTAAATTGGATTGTGGCCATATCAAGACCTACATTGACAGCAGTTACTTCCTTTGCCGACGGAGCCGGTAAAGTTGTAAACGACATCTCTTCACTTGTGCCGGTGTTTCCATCTTCATCAGTCCACCTGGCAACGTAATAATATGTAGTCCCTGGAGCTAGGTTTGTTATACCAATAGTGTGGCTGGTCACATGAACAGAGCTGGCTACTTCCGCATCAAGATATTTTCCCGGTTCGGTTCCGTAAGCAACCTTTGAATCACAGGTACGATTTGTTGACCAATCAATTGTTGCTTTTTTGGTAGTTACACTAGAAACCATTGGTTCCATTACGAGTGTCGCTGCCACTAAGAATTTCCCGTCAGGATACATTTTTACTGTTGTCCCGAAAGCTCCACAGTTATTTGCGCTATCACACCCTCTAACCTTGTAATAATAATTAACTTGAGTGAGTCCGGTATCAACATATGAAATACCTGCAGTTACGGCAATTTTGGTGAAATTCACGCCATCAGTGGATCGATATACCTGATAACTTCCGACTCCTGAACCAACATCTTCCGGTTGTTCCCAAGAAATTGCGAGCTTCCAACTCTTTGTCGCCTTCACAGACACGTCTGCAATATCCATATTAATTGGTAAACCTGGTGCAGTTGTTTCGGCAGTAAATTTCACAGAAGAATAAACACCGTAATCTATATTTCCTGCCTCATCCTTTGCCACCACGTAAAGATAGTTATCTCCGGGTAAAGTGGCAAATGGACCCTCTGCCAAGTAGGTCAAAGGTGTCTCCGTCACATTATTTACTGTAGGAAGTGCGTTCACACTATAGTGGTAACGGAGATTTCCTGCACTTCCGTAGAAAACCTCAGGAGTGTCCCAAGAAAACGCAAATGCATTGCTGGTATTGCTGGAAGGCGCAACCGACAGATTTCTAACTGGTGAAGGTGAATCCGAGTTGTAGTAGAAAGAAGCAGTGGTGTAGGCACTGTAATTTCCTGCTACATCTTTTGATCTTACATATAAAGTATTAGATCCTGTTTTGTAAGCCATAATCCCCTCCAAAGCAGTGTCATTTGTGCACTGATCGGCAGAAAGCACTCCTGATGTTGTTGCTGTCTTGTAACAATATCCCGAAATTTGTGAGGCACTATCAGTGGCACTATCCCAAGTAAATCTAAAGTTGTTGATTGCTGTATATCCACTTGGGTTAGCGGCTACATCGGTAGGTTGAGTTGGCACCACGTTATCAAACTTGTAGACAAAAGGTTCCCATGTCTCGGTTGACACATTATCTGCATCGTCTTTTGATCTGATTCTTAAACGATATGTATTCCCAGAAATCATTGCTGAAGGACTAAAAGAGTTGGTTGTTTGCAATACTCCAACCTCTTTCGGATCTGCGTTTGCGTTGGTTCCGTAGTAGACATAGTATCCCACCACTCCGGAACCGGTTGCTGTATCGGTGGCTCCATTCAAAACCTCAGCTGCTGGCCACGTAAATTTTGGACTTGAATGGGGATACCAGGTGTCTGTTGAAATAATAGCGGACTCGCTGGCATCACCATAAGCGGTAAATCCTGCATTTACCGGATTTGTAGGAGACACCGAATCCTGAACATAATTAATTGAGAAATCTTTAATTACACCTGAGTAAATTCCTGTTGGTGATTTAACCGTAATCTGAACCTGAATATGCTTTTTTGCAGTTGAGTTAATTTTGTATTCGTAAACATTATTTATTATTTTTTGTTGGGTTGTACTCGACCATGCCTCCCAATTACTTCCATTACTTGAAGTTCTTGTTTTAACCGACATTGTAGACCCACTTGTCGGTGTGTAATTTATTCTTAAATTACTAAATCGGTATACTTCACCCAATTCTATGGCATGAGAAATGTAACTACCTTCATCCACAAAACTGGTATCAGCCGTCTTCTGATAGTAGTTGTACAAACCATCTGTAAAGGAATTACTTCCTGTCATGAACGCGAACAATCTGTTGCTACCATTGCTGGCTATAGAACCTCCGTACGTTACCCACCCAGGTAAGCTTGGTAAAACTTCCCATATATTTTGTGAAATAGAATATCTCAGAAAATTCGTTGTATTTTCTCCGCGTAATGCATATAAATATCCGTCAAATCCATCAGTTAACGCACCACCGTTATAAATTCTATACCCGGTTGGCACATCAGCAACCAATGGGTCACTCCATGTATTTGCTCCTACATCATATCTATAAAAACCATAATTGGCACCACCTCTAAGGGCGTAAATATATCCATTCTTGTATACCATATCCCCACCATTATCTATATAAGGGATATTCGCCATAGTACTCCACTTGCTACCAGGTGTTCCTTGAGTATCAAATCTATAAAAGTTGGATGCCTGCCCTCTTGCCCAATATATATAGCGGCTGCCATCATAGACCATAGTAGCTCCATATCCATTTGCCATTGTCAAAGGGGCATCGTCTTCACTCCATGAGTCTGTCACCGGATCGTAAACAAACAGTTTCTGCCAACCATAACTCGTGTAGTACAACTTATTATTTGTTGGTACATACACCATCGAATTTGAGTGATACGAACCGGTTGGTAAATTGGCCAACTTGGTTACCTCACCGGTTTCATAATTATATTTTGCAAAGTCATTGGACATGTTGCCTCTTGGCATATAGAATTCCGCCCCGGCACCTTTGGTAATTATTGCCTTATTTCCAATGGTATCGACAGAGCTTCCATAAAATACCGGACCAAAAATTCCTCTAGTGGGTACCAACCAGGAATCATCAGAGATTCGATACTTATACATCTGATTGTTATTTTGACCACGGGTCAGATAAATAAACTTACCAATTATTCTCATATCTGATCCATAGGCTACACTACCGGGTATCTCACTTAAATTCGTCCATGTAGAGGTAGCCAAGTCAAACTTGAAAAAATCGGTTCTATAATTTCCTGCAGTTAAATAGATTGCATTGGTTGTACTGTCATAAGCTATGGAAGAATCTTGATTCAGTAAATAAGGAGCGTCAGGTAATGAAGACCATGAGTTATCGGAAATATTGTAAGCTGCCATCTTAGACCGAGTATTCCCCTGAATCGCGTAAATCGTATTTTGACCATCATAAGCAAGATCTGCTCCGGAATAAACTAAGTTATTTACTGAGTTATCAGTCGTTCCAAAAACTGCCGGAGTTAATGTTGACCAAACATTACTTAAAGTGTCATATTTCCAAAAGGCATCGTCATTATTTCCCCTAAAAGCGTATATATATCTTGATCCATCGTAAACCATACTTGCACCGTAATAACTGGTGTTGGGTAAGTCCGCCGCCTCTTCGTCATTCCAGGTATTCTCAGTTATCGAATATCTCCAGAAGGTAAGTAGATTGTTTCCTTGCATTGCATAAAGATATCCATCGGGACCTTCAATAATTCCTCCACCCATATAAACAGGTCCAGGTGTTGTTGCTAAAGAAGTCCATACGTCGGTATTGAAATCATAAGAATACAATTCTTGACTATTACTTCCCCTCAACAAATAAAGTTTGTTAGTGCTGGCAACATAGGCAGAAGTATGACCACCATAGGAAATGCCGTTGGGTGCAATCGTCAACTTATTCTCCAACCAGATACCTGAAGACTGTGATGCCAGCTTTAATTCATCATTCCATGGCTGCAAATTGCTAATCGTCCCCTGGTTAAATTCATCTGTTGTTGAAACTGTAATGCTATGCTCAGATGGAATGCCGGTATATACATACGTAAAAGCGTTCCAGGCTGCCGATACGTTTCCCATTTCGTCTTTTGTCCTAATTCTCAAATAATAACTTCCGGCGCTCATTGGTTGGGTAGACAAATAATTTGTTGTGGTTTGCCAAGTCCCATCAGCTACTGGATCGGCATTCACATTGCTACCAAAATAAACATAATAACCTGTCACACTTGTTTCGGAATCGGCAGCCCCTGACCAACTAAAATATGGGTTTCCGTAAGAATATGTATTACCTGAAACCAACTCTGCACCACTTACGGTTTGCGATAATGCCGACAGCACACTCGGATTAATTGGAGATTGAGTATCACCAACATAATCAATCGTGACGTCATCTAAAATTGGCGTTTGGTTGTGATCGGTCGAGGCGTTTAGTGTTGCTTTTACTTGAAAATATCTATTTGCGGGAGAATTAATTGTGGCTCCGGACACTGCTTGCCAATTGCTCCATGTTGCCCCATCGGCGCTAGATCTTGTTTCGATACCAACACTAGAGTCACCGGGTGTCGTTGCAGTAATATTGACGGAGTTCCAACTCGATACATACTTGAAGTCTTGAACATTACTTGTCCAGGAACCGGTCGAAATAAACCTCTGACTGCTGGGTTTAAATTTTAAAACGTATTGACTGCCCCCCCTAAGAACATAAAAACTACTTATGCCATCCCATTCTATAGAGGCACCATCTCCAGTTCCTCTATCATATCCATACTGGGGAGTAATTCTCGGCAATCTTGACCATGTGTTTGAGACTATGTCGTATACGTAGACGTCGGTATCCCAATTCCCCGATAATCCGTATATCTTTCCTGTTCCATCGTATGCAATATCGGTACCATGTTGTGGCGAGTAAGGCAACCCTGATAACTCAGTCCAACTGTTAAGTGCTACATCGAACTTGAAAAATCTTGACGCGGCCAAACCGGACTGAAAATAGATATTGCTTCCATCAGTGACCGCAGCTGCACCGGTATCTACAACCACATTTACCGGTAAATCCGTAGCGGCAGCATCATCCCATGAATTACCGCTGATGCTGTATCTCCACCATGTTCTCGTCCAGTTTCCACGAGATGCAAAAATGTAATCTCCCGACCCTGGATACATCAGTACTCCTCCCGATCCAATGGTTCCTAAAGCGACTGCTAGAGAACTCCAAGTGTCAGTTTGAGTGTCGTATCGAAAAAAATTAGTCAGACTTCTTCCCTGGAAAAGGTAAATATATCTGCCATCAGTTGTTGCCCTATTTCTTCCATCAATAGTGTCGGGGGCATTAGCTTTCTGAGTCCAGACACCGGTTACAAAGTCATACTCATACATTGCTGCAGAAGATCCACCTCTAACCGAGTAAAACTTATTGCCCACTCTCGTTAAGTCGGCACCGTTATAACCAACCGCCCAAGGGGCGTCCGTTGGACCTAAAAATTTATTTCCGGCAATATCATATTTCCACCAATCTGAAGTACCCGACCCACGGAAAACGTATAGAATTCCGGCTTCCGGAGAATCAATAACGGCTGAACCATATGGTGCAGCAAATGGAGTGGTCGCCAAAGTCTCCCAAGTTTCACTTGTTAAATTGAATCTCCAAAATCCGGTACCGGCTCCACCTTGTAGTACATAAAGATATCCATTCTTAATCTCGGATCGGACATCATAATAGTGGTATCCTGGAAAATCTGTTAATCTGGTCGAAACCCCATTAGATACCTGATATTTGTACCAGCGATTTGGATTTGAATTATTGTTGTAATAAATAAAGCCGTTGTAATAAATGGAATCTCCATAAGTAGTAGTGTCTGCAATTTGAGGCTTACTAAACCAATTATTTGCTGAAATATCATAAAAATACATTTCTCTTGTACCCCCACGAATAGCATATAGATCGGTACCATCGCTTGAAATTGACGTAGTATATCCAGTCAATAACTCCGGGTATTCAGCCAACTCAGTCCACGAATTTGTAGCGATATTGTATTTATAAAAGCTTTTCTGGAAACCTCCTACCAACACATATAAATTCCCATCCAGATAGTACATATCTCCACCGTAATAAACACCTTTGGGTACATCAGCCATCATTTTCCATTCATCGGCTTCGTAGCTATACCTCATCAGCTTATTCATTCCTTCACCCGGTGTTACATAAATATATTTCCCATCGCTGGCATAGCTTGCACCCCAAGACCCGATATTTAAGGGTGGATTCCTCCAAGTTCTTGGCTCCCATTCACCACCGGCGAGAAGTTGCATTGCTCCACTCTTGGTTTCTGTATCAAGCCCCGATACTTCTCCAGCTTTCCAGTCTACCCTTTGAGTAATAGTTCTCGTTGCTGCTTTAGCCTCACTAACAATTCCATCGCGTAACAATATTTCAAATGGGACTCCTGAAACCAAAATATTCACAACCAAATACCAAACCAGCAAAGATTTGAGAGTTTTTCGTTGGAAAATAATTGGTAATTTATGTGCAGGCATAAATCGAATTTCGACGGCAATAATACCGACGATAATTCAGTGTAATGGATTACAAAATCACTTGCAATACATCAAAATATGACACCTTTTTTCATACCTACTTTATGCCCAGGGAAATGTTATAACAAAAATTTATACTTATTGTCTAAATCTTGATAATTTTACCTAGTCATGATCGTCTGCCACCACTCTACCATCAGTCATTGCTATTCTTCTGGTGGCCAATTGTAAAAAATTCATATCATGAGTAACCATGATGATTGTTCTGTGCTGCACCCGATTAAGTTTTGCCAACAAGGTAATAATCTCAGCACTCGAAGCGGTATCCAAATTCCCTGTCGGTTCATCAGCCATGATAATCCATGGGTCTGTTGAAAGCGCACGCGCCAACGCTACTCTCTGTTGCTGTCCTCCGGAAAGTTCAGCAGGTTTCTTGTTTGCCATCTCCATTATTCCCACGTCTTTAAGCACTTCAAAAGCTCTCGCCTTTGCCTCTACATCACCAAAGCCGGAAATTAACAATGGATAAGCCACGTTTTCCCAAACAGATAGTGATTTTATCCAATTAGCCTGCTGAAAAACCATCCCAATCTTCTGTCTTCTAAAATTAGTTCTTTCGTCATTATCCATTTTGTATATATCTTGTCCTCGTAAAAATACTTTACCTCTTGTGGGTTTCTCCAAACCTAGGACTGTATGTAAAAATGTCGACTTACCGCAACCGGAGGGACCATAAACCACAACAAACTCTCCTGAATATAAAGATAAGTCAATATCTTTCAGAATTCTCTGAGGCTTACCACCAATATCAAAACTTTTAACCAGCTTCTCTGCTTTTACCAAAACATGGTGAGATCTTGGTCTTTTTTGAGGTAACTTATCTTCAATTGCTGCAATATCGATAAACTTCAAAACCGATTTCTTGGTTGTTTTACTCATATCTTAAGGCGTTAAGGGCACTAACTTTTTTTGCTCTCATCGAAGGATAAAGACCCGTCACAAGACCTACAATAATCGCCAAAAACAAAACTCCAAATGCAAATATCACCGGAGTGCGAAACAAATTTATTCCTTTATCCTCTCTCCAAAACATACTTACTACATTTACGATGTTCCCCAAAATAACACCGATAGTCACTCCCACGACTCCACCGCTTATCCCAATCAACACCGACTCAGCCATAAAAAGTCTAAATATATCTGTGTCTACCGTTCCTAAAGTTTTCATAACACCCACCTCTCTGGTTCTTTCCAGCAAAGAAACAGTAAGCGTATTAAACATTCCAAATAACGCCACGATCAAAGCAGTCAAGCCAAACGCTCCCAACAAAAACTTCATTATTCTAAATAATCTGTCTACCTGGGCTAATGTATCTACAATACTTTGAGTTGTAAATCCCATTATCTGAATTTTTTCTCTAACCTTAGGCAAAGAAGATGTGTCGGTTGCTAAAACTTTTAGAAGACTGTATTTATCTACACCCACGCTTTGTAATTCCTCTATTGGCGTATAGACCATAGGCTTTTTATCATCCTTTACAACACCAACCACTTTATATTCCACCGGTTTTGTAAGCACCCTTCCGCTCGATCCCGGAATCTGCCCACCACTTAATATATATTCCAAAGATATTGTCTTACCCAAAACGTCTTCTTGTTTTAATTTAAAAGTATTCAGAAGTGCTGATGTTACGACCACTTCTTTTCCTCCCTCACGTTTTATTTCAACTACTGCCAATTCTGCGGTTTGTGTTGCAATATTTGTCGTCTCCTGAACCGCCGCTTTTAATAGCTCAGCCGAAATAGTTGTTTCTGTATTACCAATAGTTATTTCTTTCATACCTGTCGAGGTCGTATCTCCCAAAACCTCCCCCTCTTTTGAAATTTTCTCAACCCCCCTCTGCACAATTTCCTCGGTTTTGCTCAAAACCTTGAGTGAGTTCATAGTTAAATACCCCTCCATCTTCACTTGGGATCCATCATCTGCCGTTATTGGTTCGTAAACGGTAGTAGCAATATTCCTATAAACAGGAACTTCAGCTTTTATCCATTTACCATACCAGTCACCGGACTTACTTCTAAAAGACTTTCCGGAGGAATCCACACTTTCATATGAACTGCCCCAAACAATATTTCCGAAATAACTTTGTAATACTGTTCCCCTTACATAGCCCACTATCGAGCCTTTTTTAGATGCAGTATCTCTAAGCGGTACATACTCTTCATCATTAATCAAAAAGCGTCTATTTCCTTCTTCTACAAGACCTCCTGTTTTCACCGTCTCTTCATTAGTATCAGTACTCCATCCTGCAACTTGACCAATTAAGTTGCTCAAATCTCCAGCCTCACCAACGTACCTAGCGAAAGATTCGAGAGCGATCCAGCTCCCACCGACCATAATGGGTTGTGCATAATCATAATAGTTTTTTCCAACGGACAAAACTACCACATCAATCCTCGAGTCGTTAAAGGTTAACGAACCAGCCAATGATATCAATGGCGCCACATCTTTTACCCCATCAATCTTTTGGATTTCTTCAATTGTTTTGTCGTTTAAAGTTAGACTGGTAGTTGATGAAATAACATCAGTCATTTTCATAGAGTTCGGTGATACCAGTCTCTTTGTGACAATTTCCTGTAGTCCGTAGGCAAATGAAACCAGGAAAACGACCGCAGCGGTCCCCATTGCAATAGCCATTACCGTCATTGCGGTTCTAGACGGTTGATTTTTCAAGTTCTTCACCGCTAGTCTAAACAAGGCTTTGTTTGATAAACTCCCCTTTCCCGGTTTTTCCCAAAAATTTACAATTTTTACAATTGCTTCAATTATTTTTTTTCTAATGTCAAAATCAATTTTTTTCATTATGTGCTCAATCATTTAATCATAATTTGAGGAAGCCAAACACATCTTCTAAGTTCTTCAAAATCACATCAAAGGCTGCTTGTTGTGAAGTGGGAGTTACTACAACAGTATCTTTAGAAACAGACATATTCTCCGTCTTGTCACTTGATTGAATCTTTAAGTGATATGAAGATGTCGGTTGGAGGTCACGGATTACCATGACATGTTTTGTAGTAAGTCCTTGATCTTTTTCGGTAGAAGACGAATACTCAGAACCCGTTCCGGCCCCCCACAGCACTTGACCAATGGCAGGCTCATCGGTATCCCAAGAAACGATAATACTTGTCTTGGCATCTGCCCCTACTCCGGACATCGGTGTTTCAATAATTACGTTACTGATCATTGGGGGCCTAGTATCACTTCCCGTCACATATCTAATCGGATCTGAAACAACTTCGTTACCTTTTTCATCTCTGCCACGAATAGTAATTACATATATTGACCCATCTTCCAAATTGGAAAGTCTCATTATATGTTTGCTTTCCAACTTTCCGGAATATGATTGTTCAACGTTTGTTTTTGGTACAGTAGGTACTTTTGCAAGATCCGTCTGTGACATTCCGGTAAGAGTGCTTATATCAAAAGTATTTTCCGTATTTTCTCTATCAACCGAAAGTCCTTGATACTCAACTTCACCGGTTGTAGGAATGTTCGTGGCCCAAGCCAAAACAACCGAAGTTCCGCCCGCACCTTGATCAGTGTTAAGTACCATAGCTGTAACTTTTGGATATGTTAAAGTCTGAAAAGAGTAATCGTCTGAAACAATATCATTGCCATCAACATCCGTTCCACGAATTCTAAAATGATATGTCGTTGAGTGCTGCAACTCAGCAATTCTTCCACTGTGAAGTGACTCCGTCGGATTTGTTGGTACAGATAACTCAGAACCATATGCAGTCGTTATACCGTACTCAACTTTAGATGTCGCCATAGAAGAAGTAGACCAGTTGATTACTGCAGTCGATAAAGTCTGATCCGTGACCACTACATTGGCCACAGACGGTGCGTTTAATGTAGTGAAATTATAATCACCGGAATATGCAGCTGCACGGTCGTATCCAACCAATCCAGAATCATCCAAGTTTTGAACTCTAAAGTTATACGTAACTCCGGGTGTCAAACCGGATATCTTAATTGAGTGAGACTTTGTCGCCAATGACTCTGAAGTTGCCGAACCATAACTGTTTGTTTTTCCATACTCCACAGACCCAAACGCTTCTCTTGAGGTTGTCCAACTAACAATGGCAGTAGATGACCCTGACACTACCGATGGCACACCACCGGCAACTGGAGGTGAGGAATACTTACCTTCAGCAGACATATTTACTGTGTTTGAAAAGATTGAGGATGCACCTGCGTTATCGATTGCCGCAACTTTGTAATAATATATTGTCGACTGGTCAAGATCGGCATCTGTATATGCTGTTGAAGTAGTAGAACCCATCTTTGTAAATGTCGCATTGTCAGCAGATCGGTACACATCATATTTAACCGGTGTACCACCGGTACTGGGTTGTTTCCAAGCCAAAGTAAGTCTCCATGTAGTCGTGTCTCTATCTGATGCATCCGACACAGTCAATGAACTAGGTGCTGCTGGAGCAACCGTCGATGCGTAAAAATCTTTGGTTGCCGAAGCACCAAAGTTTATGTTTCCTTTTCCCGTTTCGCTATTCACATTGTTATCCTCGGCTACTATATATAATGTGTTTCTTCCCTGTTGCGTGGCTAGTGATAGATTGGAAAGAGTCCTGCTGACGGTTTCAGCTGGAGTTGTCTGAGTCATTGTCAAAAGTGAAGGGGTGCAATTTACACAATAGTAGTATTTAGCAATCTCACCCGAATATGTTGCGGGTTTATCCCATGTTACCGAGAATACGTTGTTTGATGATGGACTTACCTCGCTAGAATCAGGACTAATCACTACATTTTCTGGGGCTGTTGGTGCCGAGGCATTGTAATAGAAAGGAGACACACCAAGGTTTGAAGTGGAGGCCGAAGGATTTCCGGCATTATCAATAGTCCTAACAAAGAAAAAATTCTGGCCTTCCTGATAAGCAGTTACACTAGGTGCTTCTGTCGAAGTGGTAAAGGTCCATTCCGAGAAATCACCACTAGTGGCCCCTGTTTTATATTCATACCCTTTTACTCCTGAAGGTCCTTGATCAACTGCTGTAGGCCAGTAAAAAGTAAAAGTGTTTTGTGAAGTATAGCCAACCACAGTTGAAGAAACAGACGTAGGTGATTTTGGTACGGAGCCATCATATTTATAAACAAATGATGTTACAGGACTGGAGACATTTCCAGAGTTATCTTTTGCTTGAAGACGGAGATAATATATTCCGTCGGATAAAACACAGCCTGAAGGATTGGTCCCAACGATAAATTCTCTGTTGTTTGCATTTACATATACGTAACAATCATCACTAGTACTGGCCGAAGGGGTAGCTTCCGAATTGTCTGAAAGCAACATATGGTAACCTGCAATTCCGGAAGACGACTGCCCTTCGGCACCTTCATCGACGGCTTCGTTCCAGGTGAATTTTGGATTAGCAAAACCGTACCAGCTTCCTGAAACCATATCTGCACTAGCGGTTGAATTAGTTGAGTAACCCAATGCCACTTCATCTGGATTAACGGGAGCTGTAGTGTCTTCTACGTAAATAACGCTCATACCACTAATGATTGGCGTATCACTCATATTAGCCACACCACCAATATTGGCCTTCCATTGTAAAAACCTTCTTGGATCAGACTGAATTGCATTACCGTTGATTGCTTGCCACATACTCCAAGTAACACCATCGACACTACTCCTCGTTTCGTAAGAAATTGTTCCCCCATTTTCTGTATCCGAAAAAGAAATTGGGGTCACTCCCCATTCTCCATTCGCACCCAAGTCCATAGGGGCTGAAGTGTATGTTCCTGAAGCCACATATCTGTCAAATCTTTCTAATCCTCCGTTATATGTTTGCAATCCACTAAAGTACAAATTCACCGCCTCATTTGTGGAAACTTGTTTGTCAAATATTCGCAAATCGCCCATCGCACCTCCAATTTGATATGTAGCCGAACTGGATCCAAAATACACACTACTTACGGTACCAAGAGTACCGGTGGAAGTTCCCGTATAAACCAGACTACCGTCTAAGTATAGATATTCCGTATTGGTAGTTTTGTCCCAACTGGCAATCAGATGATGCCAGCGATCTGCTACAAAATTTTGGTCAGTCAAGGTAAACCCGCCAAAATTTCCATCAGCCAAATTAAAAACCAATTTATTGGTACTCAAAATATAAAAAGCAAAAGAATTTACTCCATCACTACCGGATGCCAAAAACCTAAATTGGTTATTAGACGAGACGTTCCAATTTGGTTTATACCAAAGAGAAATAGTGCCTGACTTGTCACTAACAAATGAGTTATTTTGATAACCTATTCTTTCACCTGTCCTAATTGATGTACTATCGTCTGCCGTCCCACTCCATGTGTATCCTGTTCCCAAACTGCCATCAGCATAAGTGGTCAAATATGCTTTTTGTTCCAGCTGAAATCCATCAACATAGATAGTTTTACCGGCATTTACCTGAACACCAAACTTATACGTACCTGCCGGAATCGCGTCAGTAATATGGGTAAGTCTCCACCAGCCACCACCCATATCTGTATATGTAGTAGCCAAAGAAGCAGATGAAGAAGCCAGTGTCGCAGTATTAATATCCAGTGCTCCACCGATATTTCCTGCTGTATTATCAAAAACATAGGCAGAAATCGTATTCGCACCGTTTACGGTTGTTGTCACCGAAGTTACATATTGATCAGCAGCATCAAATGACTGTATTTTCGCCGATTTGCTTCCAAATTTTATATAAGGTAAGGAGGCATTTTCGGTAACTGAAGAATATACAAAGGATGAAAATGTTCCATCGTATTGGTTATTTCCGTTAGGAGTATCAATATTCCCAAAATATGCCGTAGTTGGAACAGTTCCAAACGGAACTACACCTGTTTGAGATGCGACCTCAACACCGTTCACTAGTAATGCCAATTTACCACCAGCCGCATAGTTTATCTCGAAAAGATAAGTTGTTCCGGCATTCAGAACCGGAGTGTTCCAAGCAGGAGTAAGTAAATTGTTATTAAACATTGCCTGTAACTGCAAGGTCGTACCGTTTGTTCGTATCCTAAGATAGTCAGTTCCTGTCAAACCCATCTGGAACAAGTAACCGCCCGAAAAAATATTATTAATATCAAAATTTCTTCTCGGAGTAAATTTAAACTTAATAACTCCATTTGTGGCAGATAAGCCGCTAACTGTTTGTGTCAATTTGTCTGTTCCATCTATTCTCACACCAC
>Ga0172375_10003033_pt1 | contig 25738 bp, 34 predicted proteins | sample LakKiv1m_FD_114537 | JGI IMG/M metagenome (GOLD analysis project Ga0172375, IMG submission 114537) | Freshwater microbial communities from Kabuno Bay, South-Kivu, Congo - kab_092012_11.1m | ecosystem: Environmental > Aquatic > Freshwater > Lake | place: Democratic Republic of the Congo...
TGACTTGGTTAAAACTCGTAAACTGTTAGCCGAAGCGTGTGAGTACCTCGAAGAAGTAGTGGCCAAGGGCGGGGAAGTAGTAGTCTTGGGCACCAAGGGACAGGCAGCTGACGTAATTCGAGAAGAGTCAACGCGAGTTGGAAACGCATTTATTGTTAATAGATGGGTCGGAGGACTATTCACCAACTGGGAAGAAATCAAGAAACGAATTGATCATTTAAGCGAGATGCGGGTGAAGATGGAAGCGGGGGATTACAAAATCTATACCAAGAAAGAGCAAGTCTTACTCAAGCGAGAGATTGATCGGTTAGACAGAATGTTTGGGGGATTGGTGAGCTTGAAAAAACTGCCGGATGCTTTGTTTGTGGTTGATCCCTTAAGAGAAGAAACGGCAGTGAGAGAAGCCGTAGCCCGCAAAATTCCGATTGTGGCGGTTTGTGACAGCAATAGCGATCCGGAGAATTTAGCGAAAATTATCCCCGCTAACGATGATTCGTTGAAGACGGTAAAGATCTTAGTGACGGAAGTGGTGAAAGCGATAGAACGAGGGATGAAGAGGAGAGAGAAGAAAGCGGTGGAAAGCAAGAAAGAGTAAGTATAAGATTATTGGGGAGGACTAAATGAAAATATCGGCAGCAGATGTGAAAAAGCTTCGCGAAGCGACTGGGGCTGGGATTATGGACGCAAAGAGAGCACTTGAAGAAGCCAAGGGAGAGATGAAAAAAGCGCAGGAAATCATTAAAGCAAAGGGGGTCGCCAGAGCGGAGAAAAAAGAGGCGCGAGAGACGGGAGTCGAGTACATATTTAGTTATGTGCATTTTAACGGGCGGACCGGATCACTAGTGAAACTGGCTTGTGAGACGGATTTTGTCGCCAAAACGGAGGATTTCCAGAAACTAGGAAAAGAAGTGGCGATGCAAGTTGCAAGTATGTCGCCGAAGTCGGTGAGCGAGTTAATGAAACAAGACTACTTGCGTTCTCCGGGCCAGACAATTAAAGGATTGGTACAAGAAGTAAGCGGAAAGACCGGAGAGAATGTCCGCATAATTGAGATTGCGAAACTTTAATGGTGATTTTAATTTTATTATCCCTCCTCATCCTTTTGCATGAATTTGGTCATTTTATAGCTGCGAAGAAATTTGGGGTGAAAGTGGAGGAGTTTGGAATTGGTTTGCCTCCTAGGTTGTTAAGAATTGGTAAAAAAGGAGAGACAGAGTACACGCTTAATTGGTTGCCGTTTGGGGGGTTTGTAAAGTTATTTGGCGAAGACGGAGAGTTGAGTTTAGCGCAAAAACTGAACCCATTAATTAAGAAACGTTCTTTTTCTGAGAAACCAAGTTGGCAGCGAGCGATTATTCTTTTGGCAGGGATAGGGATGAATTTTGTGATCGGGATTTTTCTTTTTAGCGTGGTTTACTCGATTTCCGGGGTGCCAAAATACGGGAGTGACGAAGTGGTTGTGACGCAAGTGATGCCCGGATCACCAGCCGAACAGGGAGGGATCAGGGAAGGAGATGTGGTCACGATGATTGGAGAACAAAAGATCACAACCGCCGACGAATTTGTTAAATATATTAGTGAAGAGAAAGGCCAAGAGGTAAGCTTGAATTTGGTGGCGTTGTTGCCGGACGGAACGTTGGGGAGTGATCGGCGTGAGGTAAGAGTGATTCCGAGAGTTACTCCTCCAGAGGGTGAGGGAGCGCTAGGGGTAGGAGTAGTGACAATTCAGCAGTTGAGTTTCGAGAAGAAGCCATGGTATTTGGCGCCTTTGTATGGGGTGGTCGAGGGAGTGAAAGAAGCGGGAGTGTGGAGCCGGGAGATTATCAGAGGGCTGGTGGAGCTGGGTAAAAATTTAACGAAAGGAAAGGTCCCGGAAGGAATTTCCGGACCGGTGGGAATTTGGCGAATGGGGAATAAAATTCAGAAAGCGCAAGGGTTTGTTGCAAGCTTGAGATTTGCCGCCATTCTGGTAATTAATCTCGCAATCTTTAATCTCCTTCCTTTACCGGCTCTAGACGGTGGAAGGCTAGTCTTTGTTGGTTTGGAAAAGATTTTGGGCAAGAAGTGGGTAAGGAAGTACGAAAAGTGGGTTCATTTCGGGGGGTTGGTGGTTTTGATGTTGCTGTTAGTTGTCATAACGTGGAGTGATATTAAGAATTGGTAGTTATTAAGTTATAATCAGTTTGTGCCAGCTTTAATCGTAACCCACTATAATCCAGATTTAGACGCGGTGATGAGTGCGTGGCTACTAGTCCGCTTTGCTCAGAGCAGATTCGGAGATGCGGAACTCGCTTTTTGTCCAGCCGGAAAGACTTACAAAGATGAACTAGTAGATAGTGATCCGGAGATAGTGCACGTTGATACGGGAAGAGGAGTTTACGATCATCACCAGCCCGGGAGAACGAAGACATGTGCGGCAAAACTGGTGTGGGAAAGCCTGAAGAGTGAAGGGTATTTGGAGGAGGAGAATAAGCCACTTGAAGTGATGATTGAGTACGTTTACGAAATAGATAGTTTTCAAGACTGTTATTGGCCGGAAGCGGAGAACCCTCGCTATGCTTTTATGTTGCACGAAATTTTGCCGGCCCTCCATTCTTTGCAGATATATGATAATGAAGCGGTTGCGAGAATGGGATTTTCCTATCTAGATGCGGCATACCAAAGTTTAAAAAATGTGGAACATGCCAAGAAAAATATTGAAGAAGCAGAGAAGTTTGAGAGCGCGTGGGGCAGAGGGGTCGCAATTGCGGCTGAGACCGATGATTTATCAAAAGTGGCACAGCGAATGGGATACCAAATTGTTGTCAGTTTTCACCCTAAGAAGAAGTATTTAAAAATCAAGACTGCCCCGAGAGTGAGTTTGGACTTGAAGCCCTTGCATGATAAAATTAGAAAGAAAGAAGACGGAAAAATTTGGTTCTACCACAATTCCGGACACATTCTGCTTTCGGGTTCGGACAAGAGCGCACCCGAGGAGATTACAAATATAACCATGCAAGAACTCTTGCAGATGATAAAAGAAGTAACCGAGGAAAAAAATAAAACTAAAAAGTGAGAGAGGGGGTGTTTTTTAATAATGGCATTATCAGTAAAAGCGAAGAAAGACGAGTCGACCGACTCGGTAATTCGAAAATTTAAGAAGAAAGTCATGAATGAGGATATTTTGCCGGAACTCCGGAAACGTGAGTTTCATCAGCCACCTAGTGTGCTGAGAAAAGAGCGCAAGAACGAAATTAAACGTAAAAAGTATGTGGATCGTTTACACAGAGAAGCAGCGAAGAAAAAATGACCATACTTGAGAGATTAACTGAGGAAATGAAAAAGGCGATGAAGGCGCAGGATAAGGCGCGGTTGTCGGCGATTCGGATGTTAGTTTCGGCAGTTAAGTATGCAGAAATCGATAGTCCTGGGATGGGGGATGAGAAAGTCGTTGAGGTATTGAGAAAAGAGGCCAAGAAAAGAAGAGAGGCGGTTGAAGCTTACAAACAAGGAGGAAGAGAAGCCCAAGCCAAAGAAGAAGAGAATGAGCTAAAGATTATTGGCGAGTTCTTGCCGGTCGTCATGCCGGAAGCAGAAGTTCGGGAGAAGGTGAAAGCAGTATTAGAGGGGAAGAACTTTAATAGTTTTGGAGAAGCGATGGGAGAAGCAATGAAAACTTTAAGTGGGAAGGCTGAAGGAGGATTAGTTGCAAAGTTGGTGAAGGAAGAGTTTAAACAAAAATGATCACCATTAATATTTTGGCTGATGCAAAGTATCCGGTAGATAGAGAGGGATTGAGAGAGCATTTAATTAAGATTCTGGCGAAGTATAAGCTTGTTAATGACGTTGAGTTATCGATCTCGATTGTGGGGAAGCGCAAGATGAGTGAGTATCACAAGCTATATATGCAGATTGAAGGACCGACGGATGTGTTGTCGTTTCCACTCAACGACCCGGCAGATGAGCGTCCATTTGTGGCTTCGCCTGACGGAATCTTGAGACTGGGGGATATTGTTATTTGTTATCCGGTCGCGGTTGATGAAGCTCTCGAAAAACAATGTAAAGTTGATGGCCAAATCCAGTTTTTGGTAGAACATGGTCTGATGCATTTGTTGGGATATCATCACGAGTAGAGAGTAGACAGTTTGTTATAGTTTGAAGGTCTATCGAGCAGGACTGGTTTGGGTTATGATGGAAACATGAATTTGTATTTAAAGTACCGACCAAAGACGATTGAGGAATTAGATTTGGCGAGTGTAAGAGAAGTTTTTGAGGAGATGGTGAAGGGAAACAAGCTCAGTCACGCCTACCTCTTTACGGGTCCCCGAGGATCGGGGAAGACGAGCGCGGCGAGAGTTTTGGCAAGAATAGTCAACTGCGAGCGAAACGAGACACAGTTAGGTGAGCCATGTAATAAGTGTTCGGAGTGTAAATCAATTTTTTCAGGTAGCGCGGTTGATGTGATAGAGATAGACGCGGCGAGTAACCGGGGGATAGATGACATTCGAGAACTAAAAGAAAGGATTAAGCTTTCACCAGCTAACTTGAGAAAGAAAGTCTATATCATTGATGAAGTACATATGTTAACGACCGAGGCTTTTAACGCTCTCTTAAAAACTTTGGAGGAGCCGCCCAGTCACGCATTGTTTATCCTTTGTACGACGGAAGCCCATAAAGTGCCAGACACAATCTCTTCCAGGTGTGTGCAAGTGTTGTTTACGAAAGCGACCACCAGTGAAATGGAGAGGTCACTGAAGCGAGTAGTAGCCGGGGAAAAAGCCAAAATTAGTAAAGAGGCACTTGCGAAAGTGGCGGAATCAGTTGATGGGTCGTTTCGGGATGGGGTAAAGATTTTGGATATGGCACTTGCCAAGACGAAGCAAATTGAGCTCATGGATGTAGAGAAGCTGATGTTTGGGAGCGCGGGATACTCGGTAACAAGCTTGGTAAAGGCGATCCTTGAAAAAGATGTGAGAGAGGCGTTGACGGTTTTTGCGAAAGCGATGAAAGAAGGAATGGACATTAACTATTTGCTAATCGTGATCATGAAGGAACTTAGAGAGGGACTACTTGCTCAGTATGGGCAAGGGGAGAGTCAGCTAGAAGTGGGAGAGGTAACCGAAGTGGTGCAGTTAATCTATGCGCTTGACGAAGTAGCGAGGAAAGTTGCAACGTCGCCGGTCGGGGAGATGTTGGTGGAGATGGCGATCGTTGATTGGTGTAGTCAGGGAGCAGGAGGAAAACAACCACCCCCGTCGATACCTAATACTACTCCCAAAAAAGAAGAAGTGATCAAAAAACAAGAGCCTGATAAAGAGGAGGGAAGAGAAGAGCTAGAGGCGATCATGCCCGTACAAGAGACGTGGACAAAAATGTTAGCCGGATTAAATGGAGATAGTTATTCGTTAGGAGCGCTTCTTTCCAAAGCGAGACCGGGAGTAATCAGGGGAAAGACGTTGGTAATAGAAGTGAATTACGATTTCCATAAGCAGCAGCTAATGAACGAAAAGTTCCGGAAACGAGTCGAAGAGTTGGTGAGTAAAGTGGTTGGGCAAAAGATGAGGATCGAGTGTGAAGTGAAAGAGAGTAAGGGATTGCAGAGAGAGAGTAAAATTGATAGGATGACGGAAGTCAGTTTGGAAGAAGCAGAAGATATCTTTGTTAACTAATTAAAGGAGGACCAGATGGCGTTTGATAAATTTAAACAGATGGGACAGCAGGCCGGGAAACTGAAGCAAATTCGCGATCAGGCCGTCCAGATGCAAAAGCAGTTACAGGCGGAAGTGATTGAGGTTGAGGAAAATGGCATTAGAGTTGTGTTGACGGCGGACCAAAAGGTGCAGACGATTACGATTGACGGAAATTATGAAGAGAGATTAGTCAAAGTATTGAATGATGGAATTAAGAAGTCTCAGCAAATTGCCGCCAAAAAGTTGCAGGAAATGAGTGGGGGATTAAAAGGGCTTTTAGGTGGTGGGTTGGGATAGCAGAGAATGAAGCTACCGAAAGTTGTTGAAGACCTCACCAGCAGTTTTGAGAGGTTGCCAGGAGTTGGTAGAAGAACGGCACAGCGGTTGGCTTTTTATCTCCTCAGAGTTCCTCAACGAGAGTTAGATTTGTTTGCGAAATCTTTAGCAAGGCTGAAGAAAGAGACGAAGCTTTGCAGAGTTTGTCACAATTTGTCCGAGACGGAAAAGTGCAGTGTGTGTGAGGACGAGAGGAGGGATCACGCCCAAATATGTGTGGTGGAGAGTTTTCAGGATGTGATTGCGATCGAAAAGTCAGGAAGTTTTAAGGGAGTTTATCACGTCCTGCATGGAGCTATTTCGCCTCTGAACAATATTGGGCCGGAAGAGCTTTATATTGACACTTTGTTAACAAGAATTGAAAATGATAAAATCAGCGAAATTATCCTCGCAACCAATACTTCTCTTGAGGGGGAAGCCACCGCTCTATATATCGTCGACCGCATCGAAGATCGAAAACAAAATAACAAGAAATTAAGATCTTTGCGGGTCAGCCGAATCGGGAGAGGGTTGCCAACTGGAGTAGAACTTGAGTATGCGGATGATGAAACGCTACACCAAGCTCTAGAAACAAGAAGAAGCATATGAAAATAGTTTTTGTGGCAGCCCATTCGCAAATTGAGGTACTGGGAAAGTACTATAAACAGATTAACGAGGTGTTGGAGCAGAATGGAGAGAATAAAGTTTTTAGTGGATATTTATTTAGTTCCGAAAAAGAAATTGAGTCGGCATCCAAAAGTCAAAGAGAGAAGTGGTACAGAGAAGGTATTCACCGGGTAAAGTCGGCAGATTTGGTGGTGGTTGAGATTTCGTATCCTTCAACGGCCAATATTGGTCATATTTTGGCAACCGCGCTAGAAGCCGGGAGATCAGTAATTGCCATTTATCACAAGGACCGAGATCCTTTCTTTTTGAAGGGAAGAGTTGATGAGAGACTGATGCTCGTCGAGTACGACGAAAAAAATATTAAGTCGGTAGTGAAGGGAGCGTTAGAATATATTACTTCGGTACAAGATACTCGTTTTAACTTTTTTATCTCACCGGAGATTGGCGCGTATTTAGATTGGATTAGTAAGAAAAAACGAATTCCAAGAGCGGTTTATTTGCGCAAACTCATTGAGGAAGAGATGAAGGAGAATACAGATTATCAAGGTAGTTAATCGGAGAGTGAGTTTATGGCGAAGAAGAAAAAGACACGTGAAGAGAAGATTAGGTCTGGGTACAGGCTTGAGAACTTCCGCTTGAAGCTGGGAGAAACCCAGGCGAAGAAAGATGTGGAAGAGTTTGGGTATCTCAAAAAAGATTTTGTCAAAAAAGATTTGACCAAGACGGTGGTGTTTTCAGTTCTGATCGTGGTATTGCTGATAATCGCGAAGAAGTATTTAGGCTAGAGAGGTGTTGCTGATTAGAAGGTAAACTGAGATACTTGTTGTATGGGTGTATGGAAGCAGGTTACTCAACATGTGGGAGCACTCGGAAAACACGTGGCGAAGAAAGTGGTGCATGAACCGGCGGAGGTTTTGGAGCAGGTGGTGGGTGAAACAAAAAACGAACAGGGGGAGAACCAAGCACTCGAAGTAGTAGAGCAAGGGCAACAAACTCAACAACAGGCGACAGATGATACGGGGAATCCACAAGGATTTAGAACCCAAGCAGATTTTAATAAATATTCACAACTTTCAGAAAAAAGAGACCAGATGGATCTGGCCGTGACCCGGAAAAAACTATTTCAGGAGTTTGGCTTAGATACTAATCTTGACTCAGGAATGCAAAGGGCGAGACAGGAATTTGCGGAGAAAGAAGAAGAGCGCAGCAAGGTGGTAGAGCAGAAGCAAGAAGAAGCCGAGTGGTTGGAAGAGAAGAAGAAGGAAGAAGAGATGGCGGTTGTGGCGGCTAAGGGGCAAGCAAGCGCGGAGAACAAGGCGTGGGGAGCCGGCTAATTTGATGGTAAGATTGAGACATATGAAGTTGTTTAATTCACTAACTAGAAAGCTCGATGAGGTAACCCCCGGGAAAGAAGGGGTGGTGGGAATGTATACCTGTGGCCCGACGGTTTACTCGACGGCTACGATCGGAAATTGGCGAACCTATGTTCTTGCAGATTTACTTTCCCGGAGTTTAAAACTGCTGGGCATACAAGTTAAACACGTCATGAACTTGACCGACGTGGGACATCTTACCGGGGATAACAAGGGAGATAGTAGCCAGGGAGAAGATCGATTGGAAAAGGCGGCCAAAAAGGAAGGTAAAACGGCCTACGAGATTGCCGGTGAGTATACGAGTGAGTTTATGACCCAAATGGTGATGTTGAATATTCAGCAACCTGACGTAGTATGTAAAGCGACGGAGCACATTCCGGAACAAATTGATCTGGTAAAGAAATTAGAGGAAAAAGGCTTTACCTACAAAATTAAGGACGGAATATATTTCGATACGGTGCAGTACGAGAAAATGGGTAACAAATACGGGGAGTTGTCCAATCTTGACGAGGTGAGGGGAGGAGAAAGGTTAGCGCCAAATCCGGAAAAGAAAAACCCGCGTGATTTTGCCTTGTGGAAGTTTTCGCCGGCGGGAGTCAGGAGAGAGATGGAGTGGGACTCACTGTGGGGAGTTGGTTTTCCGGGTTGGCACGTGGAGTGTTCGGCAATGAGCATGAAGTACTTAGGAGAACGGTTTGAGATTCACGTGGGGGGAGAGGATTTGAAGAGTACCCACCACCCGAATGAGATTGCCCAGAGCGAAGGAGCGACCGGGAAGAAGCCGTTTGTGAAGATTTGGGTACACGGGGCGTTTTTGCTGGTGGACGGAGGGAGGATGGGGAAGTCGCTGGGGAACGCTTATACGGTGAGTGACCTGGTGCAGAAAGGGTTTGATCCGTTGGCACTCAGGTATTTTTATCTGACCGGATACTACCGGAAACAACTTAACTTTTCCTGGAAAGGGCTCGAGGCAGCAGCGGCGGCCTTAAGCAAATTACGCAAACTTTATCAACAGTTCAAACAAGAGCAAGAACGAACAGTACTCTCGAACGAAAAGTTAACGAAGATTGAGGGATATACCCGGAGTTTTGAGGGCGCACTAGCAAGTGATTTAGATTTTCCGGGGGCACTGACGGTGATGTGGGAGGTGGTGAAGAGCAATATTCCCGGAGCAGATAAGCGTGATCTATTAGACTTGTTTGACGAAGTATTGGGGATAGGTATTGCGAGGGAGGTAAAGAAAAAAGTTAAGGAAATCCCTGAGGCAGTACTCGCTTTAATTGAAGAAAGGAATCGCTTACGTAAGGCGAAAAAGTGGGAAGAAGCGGACGGAATTAGAGAAGAAATAGAAGAAAAGGGGTGGAAGATAGAAGATCGGGGTGAGAAAACGATCGTGTTGTAAGATGGAGAGGATGAAAACAAAAATAATCGTAATGGGATTATTCCTTTTTGCAGTGGGGTTTGTGGGTGGATACGAAATGGGAAAAAGGCAACCTCAGGATTGGGAGTTATTATCGCCAAAAGGTAAGCAAGAAGTAGTTAGACCCTATAACGACTTTAGTTTATTAAAGTTGGCGAGTCGAGAATATATCGCAAGTCAGATTGAAGTCGAGGGAGGGAAATTTTTCTTTACGAGTCAAGAGAAGAGAGTCTCGGGAGCAATCAATATTCCGACAGGTACTCCGCCAATAGAAGGTTTTCCGGTAGTAGTGATGATGAGAGGATATGTGGAGAAAGAAAATTATACGATTGGAACCGGGACAAAACATGCGGCCGAGTACTATGCAGGTCAAGGATACGTGACATTGGCGCCAGATTTCTTGGGTTATGGAGAGTCGGATCCGGAGGATGAAAACGCGATTGGGGCACGACTGCAAAGACCGGTTACAGTACTAGATTTGTTGGCAAGCTTAAAGAGTTTGAGTTTGGTAAACCCAAACCAAGTGTATTTATGGGGACATAGTAACGGGGGACAGATAGCACTGTCGGTGAGCGAGATATTGGGAAAACGAAGTGAAGAACTAACGCGCTCTGATCAATTTAAAGTCTTAGGGGTAACTCTATGGGCGCCGGTTTCAAAACCATTTCCCTATTCAATTCTTTATTATACTGATGAAGCAGATGATCAGGGAAAGTGGTTAAGAGCGCAAATCGCCGAGTTTGAGAAAACATATAATGCTCAAGATTTTTCGATCGATCGCAATTGGGATTGGATTGACCTACCTTTACAAATTCAGCAGGGGACGGCTGATGAGTCGGTGCCAAAAAGGTGGAGTGATGAACTAGTCGAAAAGCTCGAAACGCTTGACAAGAAGTTGAACTATTATATTTATCCAGGGGCAGACCACAATTTACAACCCACTTGGAATTTTGTAGTGGAGCGTGACATCCAGTTCTTTCGGAGACTTGAGAAATAGAAATAATTTGTTAAAGTTATTAACTATGAATCTGAATGAGAATGAACCCGAATTAGTGTTTGTTCACCAAAAGATGACGCCGGAGTTGGCCGTATTTATCAGTGGGTTTTGGGCGGTGATTAAGGGAGAAGAGCAACAAGAATTTAGAACAGCAGAATTAGCCAAGACGTATCAGGAATATATGCGTAACGGAGGAGGGTTGGTGGACATTCGAACAAAAATGAATGGGAGTAAGAGAGAGTTTGTGGAAAACATATTTCCATATGACGCAATTATGCCAAGGGAAAACAATCACTTAGTTCATCTATGCCTATTTAGTGTTGAGGGGGAGTTGCCCAAAGAACAAATTGAGGAAATGATCAGGACACAATACGGTGAACAAGCAGCTTTTGTGTTTGTGCACAATGCAGGTACGAGAACGGTAAAAGAGGTTTGGCACGCACACGTGATAGTGGATTTGGCGTGCGGAATTTGACGGATTTGGTATAGTAAAGGTAGATGAAGAAGAAAGGATTAATACAGGCAATCGGATTGGTGGTTTATATCACGCTAATTGCGACATTGATCTATTATAGTAACCAGATTTTCGGTAGGGTGAACGAATTTGTGGGGCCGTTACTTTTCTTGACACTGTTTGTGGTTTCAGCGATGGTCTGTTCACTCTTGATGTTTTATGAACCATATCAGTTGTTTGCGAAAAATAAACCGAAAGAAGCGCTAGAACTAGTAATAAAAACGACGAAGTATTTGGGGGTGTTTCTTCTTTTGATAATAGTAGGGTTAATTATTGGAAGCAGATAGTTCTCTGGTGATACAATACATTTTATGAGTTTATCGGTTGGCATTGTGGGGTTACCAAATGTTGGCAAGAGTACGCTTTTTAACGCGCTCTCAGCTAAACAGCAAGCGTATGTAGCCAATTATCCATTTGCGACGATTGAGCCAAACGTGGGAATTGTGCCGGTGCCTGACGAGCGACTGGCAGAATTAGCCGAGATTGTGAAGACCGAGAAAATAATGCCGGCAACCGTCAAGTTTGTCGATATTGCTGGACTCGTGAAGGGAGCAAGTCAAGGCGAGGGGCTGGGTAACAAGTTTCTTTCCCATATTCGGGAAACGGCGGTAATTGCTCATGTAATCAGAGTTTTTCAGGACGAGAAGGTCGTAAAGGAAGGGATGGTAGACCCGAAGAGCGATTTTGAGACGATTAAAACTGAGCTTGAGTTGGCGGATCTCGAGATGATTGAGAAAAGTGAAAAGAAAATGCGAGTTAAAACAGTTGAGAGGCCAGAGATGGAGGCATTACCACTGCTAGCCAAGAAACCGAGTTTGATAGTCCTCAATGTGGGAGAGGAGGAGTTAAAGCGCTTTAGCGAAATTGAGCGTGAATACGCAAAAACTTTGGGAGTAGAGGTGGAGCAGGTAGTCGCAATTTGTGCGAAAGTTGAAGAGGAGTTAGCTGAGTTGACTAATGAAGAAAGGGGAGAGTACTTAGCCAGTTTGGGGATCTATGAGTCGGGGTTAGTGAGATTAATTAAAAAAGCCTACGTGGTGCTTGGGCTCATGAGCTATTTAACGGCGGGAGAGAAAGAGGTGAGGGCGTGGACAATTACCAAGGGCACGAAAGCGCCGAGAGCCGCGGGAGTTATTCACAGCGACTTTGAGAAAAAGTTTATCGCCGCCAAGGTGTGTACCTACACAGATTTTATGGAGCAGAACGGTTGGAAGGGAGCGGCCGAGAAGGGCAAGGTGAGAACGGAGGGGAAAGAGTACGAAATGCGTGAGGGAGACGTGGTCGAGTTTATGGTAGGGAGTTAATTCCCCGTTGCTTGAAAACACCTCCTTTGATACAATGTCACAGATATGAACACATACGAACTCACAATCTTGTTCCCCGAGGGGCAAGAGAAAGACAAAGAACGAATCATGAAAATGATTGAGGAGTTTGTCAAAAAACAAAAAGGTGAACTGATGAAGAAAGAGAGTTGGGGAGTCAAGACTCTGGCATATGAACTCAAGAAACAGACAAAAGCAGATTATGAACATTTTGTCTTAGCCCTAAACGCGAGTGATCAGCCCGCACTTGAGAGACTGCTTAGATTAGAAGAAGTGATCATGCGCCACTTGTTTGTGAGGGTGTGAGATAACCGAATAATGTATGATAAAAGTATTAAGTATGTACCCGTTTTGTGGGGTGAATAAAGGAGGGAAGAGTTATGTCTTCGAGATCATTAAATAAAGTGATGTTAATCGGGAACCTAACCCGAGATGTGGAAGTTAGATATACGCCGTCTGGAACGGCGGTTGCGACATTTGGACTGGCAACGAATCGAAGTTGGTCAAGTGGAGAAGGGGGAGAACGCCAAGAGGAAACTCAGTTTCACCGCATTGTCGCGTGGAGTAAACTGGCCGAGATTTGTGGGCAGTTATTGTTTAAAGGACGCAAAGTGTTTATCGAGGGTCGACTCCAGACTAGGAAGTGGACCGGACAAGATGGACAGCAAAGGGAAAGCACGGAGATAGTCGCTGAGAACATGATGATCCTTGATACCAGAACTCGTGAAGGTGGAGCAGCGGCTTCTCAACCCATGGGTCCGGAGGACGACTTTGTTGGAGTTGACAGTCCGAGCGAGGAGATTCCGGTTGAGGGGGCCCCAGTTGTCGAAGAAAAAAATGAAGAAAAAAAAGAAGCGAAAAAGACAACTAAAAAGGCAAGCAAAGAAAGTGAAGCCAAGGAAGAAAAGAAAAAGGAAGAGCAAGAAATGAGCGACGAAATTAACGTTGAGGACATTCCGTTCTAAGGAAGACAAAATATGCAAAGAAAACAACGACCACTGCCGGTCATTAAACAAAAAGGGGACATCGTCAATTTTAACTATAAAGATCCGGAGGCGCTCCTCAAGTATGTCAGTGAACGAGGGAGGATATTCCCACGGGGGAGAAGTGGGCTAACCGCGAAAGAACAAAAGCAGTTGGCGGTGGCCGTGAAGCGCGCGAGAATGTTGGCTCTCATGGCATTTGCGGCTTAAAAGCCAAGATTTTGGGGTTGGCGAAGAGAGGTAACTCGTGTATGATTGGACGTTATGAAGATTAAGTTGAGTTATCGGAAAATTAGGAATATTTTCTTAGGGTTAGCAGTCTTAACATTGGTTTTTGCCGGGGGTTATGAAACTGCCAGGTATCGTTTGGGTCAAGGAAGCAACCAGGTAATCAACAAGTTTATCGGCAATCCTTCCCAGGCTCAGCCACAAGGAGCTGATTTTGCGAGGTTTTGGGATGTGTGGAAGAGATTGGAGCAGAGTTATGTCGATCCGGAACAGGTTGATTATCAGAAAATGACGTGGGGAGCAACCGAGGGGCTTGCACAGTCACTGGGAGATCCATATACCCAGTATCTGCCACCTGATGACAATAAAAGGGTAAATGAAGACCTGAACGGGAGTTTTTTTGGAGTGGGGATCGAGTTGGGATACAAAGACAATACGCTAGTTGTTGTCGCCCCGTTGACCGGAACTCCAGCTGAGAAAGCTGGAGTACAAGCAGGAGATTTCATTTTGCACATTAAAGACGAAAAGAAGCAAGTGGATGTTGATACGCGAGGGATGGCACTAGTTGATGCGGTTGACAAAATCAGAGGACCATTAGGGACACCCGTGACGCTCACTTTGTATCGAGACGGGGTAGTCGAGTCATTCGAGGTGACGATCACGCGAGGAGAAATCGTAGTGCCATCGGTTGAAGTGAAGTATTTGACGGAGAATGGAAAGAAATATGCTCTACTCCAACTGCATAAATTTGGAGGGAGAACAGATTCTGAGTGGAGGGAGAAAGTGGGAGAGATTGAGGCAAACAAGGTTGACGGAGTAATTTTAGATTTGCGGAATAATCCGGGAGGATATTTAGACGGAGCAGTTTTTGTAGTCGGAGAGTTTATGGATAGTGGAGTAGTTGTTGAGCAGCAAGGACGAACGCAAAACGAGTCGTATGAGGTTGATCGGAAGGGGAGTTTGATAGGGATGCCACTAGTAGTGCTCATTAATAAGGGTTCCGCCTCGGCAAGTGAGATTACAGCTGGAGCACTCCAAGACCATAAGCGGGCAAAAGTGGTGGGAGAGACTAGTTTTGGAAAGGGGACGGTACAAGAAGTACAAGATATGAGCGATGGATCAAGCTTACACGTGACGGTAGCTAAGTGGTTGACACCTGACGGGAAGTGGATTAATCAAGAGGGAATTGTGCCGGACGTAGAAGTAAAAGACGATCCGGAGACCAAAGATGTGGATGAAGTTGTTGAGACGGCGATTAAGCAGTTTTAAGGAAGGGTGAGAGGAGAGTAGTTTCAGTTGAAGTTCAGTTCGAGGTTGGTATATTATATTGCCTATGGAGAAAGTAAGGAGTAAGCGCCAGTTTGCGTACGGGTTGTTGGTAGGAATGTTTCTGATGATTGTGTTTTTCGCGGGAGCTTTGTCTGACCGAGTTTGGAATTTGCCAGGGCTTGATAAATTGCTTGTTAAGAATCCTCAGGGAATAGCCCAGAACATTAATCAACGGATTTTGACGGAAGAGAGTGTGGTGACGGAGGTCGTTGAGAGGGTGTCACCTGCGGTGGTAACGGTCTCGGCAACGGAAGAACAGCAAGTAACGAGCCCATTTTTTTTGGATCCGTTTGGATTTTTTCAAGCACCAAGCACCGGTCAAGTACAAACACAGCAAATTGATATTGGGAGTGGGTTTATCGTTGACGTAAGTGGGTTAGTTGTTACCAACAAGCACGTGGTTTCAGCTGGAGTGCCGGATAAGTTTAAGGTGGTACTGAAAGATGGAAGTGAGCATCAGGTAGAGAAGATTTGGCGAGATCCCAGTAATGATCTGGCGATTTTGAAGTTTTCGCTAGAGTCAAAAGACGCGACCAGTCCGGCCAGTAAACTGCAGGCAATTGAGATGGGTGACTCGGACAACTTGAAGGTAGGGAATTTTGTGATTGCAATTGGAACAGCACTTGGGGAGTTTCGGCACACGGTGACGACTGGGGTCGTTTCCGGCTTGGGGAGGGGGATTACGGCCGGGGATGGTTTAAGTGGTTTTTCGGAACAATTGACCAACGTTATTCAGACTGACGCGGCGATAAACCCAGGAAATTCGGGTGGACCACTGTTAAACTCAGCTGGACAGGCGATTGGGGTGAATGTTGCGGTTTCTCAGTCCGCCAATAATATTGGGTTTGCCCTCCCCATCAACGTAGTGAAAGATTCCCTGAAAACATTCAACGAGACTGGGCAGTTTGATCGAGCATTTTTTGGAGTGAAGTATCAGACGATTAGTCAAGAAGCAGCGCTTCTTAACGAAGTTCCTGCCGGAGCGTTGGTGAGAGAAGTGGTGGTTAACTCTACTGCCGATAAGGGAGGGATTAAAGTTGGGGACATCCTCGTGAGTTATAACGGAGAAAAGATTGTGGAGACGGAAGGTGGACTTGCCAAGCTAGTATTGGGAAGCAAAATTGGCGAGAAAGTGGAGATTGAGGTATATCGAGGTGGAAAAACGATAAAACTCCAGGTCGAGATGTTGGTCGAACCAAGTTAGAGTTTAGCGATTTCCGAGTGGAGGGTGGTTAGCATTTCGAGCAGATTGCCGTTTAAGATTGATTCAAGATTATGCCATGAGACGCCGATGCGATGGTCGGTTATTCTGTTTTGGGGGTAGTTGTAGGTGCGGATTTTTTCGGCGCGCATACCGCGGCCAACGGCAGAACGACGGGAAAGTTCAAGTTTACTCAACCTTTCTTCCTCTTGACGCTCCCAGAGTTGACTGCGCAGAAGGTCAAGAGCAATTTCGCGGTTGCGTTCCTGGTAACGTTCTTGAGTTGAGACGATCGTAATCCCGGTTGGTTTGTGAATTAAGCGGACGGCGGTGGAGACTTTATTAACGTTTTGACCACCGTGCCCGCCGGCACGAAAGAATTGCCAATCAAGATCTTCATCCCGAACGGTAATTTTCGTGGGGTCAACCTTAGGGAGAACCGCCACGCTAGCCGTTGAGGTGTGGATACGGCCTTGGGACTCGGTCGATGGCACTCTTTGGACCCGGTGAACCCCAGATTCCCATTTAAGGAGACCGTAGGGGCCAGGAGGAAGGGAAGGATTTGAGGGGTGACCGGTAAAAAGAAGAGTGTTGTCGTCTAGAAACTCGAATTTGAGGCCAATCAGTTCGGCAAAACGCATGTACATGCGTTTGAGATCTTCGGCCCAGATTTTGGCTTCTTCACCGCCGGCTCCGGGCCGAAATTCGACGATCGCCGGGCGCTTGTCTTCGCTGGTGGTGTCAACTTGATCAAAAGCCTGAAGTTTGGTGGTTAAAGTGTGAAGAGTTTTTTCTAGCTCAAGGAGTTCGGAACTAGCCATTTCGGCGAGAGAGCGATCTGGGGAAGAAGCCAGTTCTTGATTTTCGGCGATTTGTTTTTTAAGTTTGATGATTTTTTCAGCCACTTGAGCCTGGTCTTTGAGTTTGTTTAAGCGTTCACCAAGCGAGGCGAGTTCAGAGCGAAAGGCAGGATCGGAAACTTTCGAAGTCAGTTCATGATACTCGGCCAGAATGGAAGAAGGGTCAAGCGTGTTCATAGAGGAAATTATAGCGTATGAAGACGGGAGGGGAAGCTAATTGGTGGAGGCGCGAATATCGGAAAGGGTTTGAGGACCGGCTTGATCACTACCACGGTTTTTCTTTTTTTTGCGGGGAGTAGTTTTGGCGGCAGCTTGTTTGGCTTGATATTTCTCGACGCGTCCCATGCGATCAACGAAACGCATTTCGCCGGTAAAGAAGGGGTGGCATTTGCTACAGATGTCGACCGTAATCGCATCTTTAGTGGAACCGGTTAAAAATTCCGCGCCACAAGAACACTTAACGGTAATCTGGTGATAGACGGGATGGATGGCCTTTTTCATAGGGAGTAATTGTAGCTTATATCGACTCAAGAGTAAATAGTTTAGCGTTTGGTTTTAAGTTCGGCGCGGTAAACGCCGTAGGCGATGAGGATGACGGTGATGATTGAGAGGGGAGTCGGTTGTTCTTGAAGGAGGAAAAAAGCGATGGGGATTGCGATAACGCCTTGGAGATAGGTAAAAACTGAGGCCTCGGAGGCCTCGATTTTATCTTGTCCGTAGATATAGAGGGTCCCGGCAATAATTGAACTAAAAAATGCGAGGTAGAGCAACGAAGTTAAGAGCGGAGGGTTGGCGAGCAGGAGAGTAAAGGAGGGAAGGGGTTGACCGGTAAAAAGGAAGATGAAAAAGAAGGTAAGAGTATAGAGAAGAAAGGCAATGACAGAAACAAGAAGTTTGGGGTGGTGGTGATAGAGGCGCTTAGCAAAGAGGCAGTAGGCGGTCCAGAGCAGGTTGTAGGACAGAACCATGAGATTGCCGGAGAGGGAGAGAGAGGAAATTATATTGTTGGTTTGCAAGAGTGGTTCGATAACCAAGAGGATGGTGCCAAGAAAGCTGATCGCCAGGCCTTGCCATTCTCGTTTAGTTTCTTGTTCTCTTAGGAAGATAATTCCACCAAGGACAGTGAAGATTGGGGAGGTTGAGCCAATGAGTGATGATTCAATTGCAGTAGTGCGGGCAACTCCTTCGTAAAGGAGGAGGAGGGGGAGGGCGGAGCCGAATATTTCTAAGAGTGCAAGTTTGAAAAGGAAGGTAGGTTTGGGGTGTTGTTTAAGCAGAAGATAAAGAAGGAGGGGGAAAGAGAAGACGGTAGCAAGAAGAAACCGAAAGTAAAGAAAGGCGAGGGGAGAAAGGGTTGAAAAAGTACTTTTGGCAACTACGATGGTACTTCCCCAAATGATGGCAGATGTAATAAGGGAAAGATAGGCTAAGCGACGTGGTTTGGTCACTTGACTACTATCGCAGAGCAGATGGCTATCAGTCAAGCCAGGTGGTATACTAAGATGATATGAGTCCGAGTTTAGAAAGTTTTGTACCGAGAGGAAAAAGTGTCGGGGACATGACTGGACACGAATTTGTTCTTTCTGAGGGAATTCGCGATTATTCCCTAAAGGAGATTGAGGAGGATTTTCCAGAGTATTGGTGGGAGAAGGGGGGAGTAGCTGAGGTAGTCAAGGTGCTCACAAAGAACAGGAAACTTCATTTACGATCGTGTGCGGGAGTGGGCGCAGTGGGACCGTCTAGACGCTTTCTAATTAGGAAGTTTCCGATTGAAGCGGATATTTTTGAGTCTCTTAATCGGAAAGCAGACGTTCAAGAGCTTGATTCAACGGAAGAGTAGTTTGAGATTTCGCGGTCATGTCTTTAAGGGTAATGGTGTTGTTTTGAACTTCTTCTTCACCGATAACGATGACAAAGGGCATGCCCTTTTTGTCGGCATACTTAAATTGTTTTTCCAGTTTGTCACCGGGATTGGGGTAGAGTTCGGTATTGAGACCAGCGTCCCTCAATCTTTTAGCTAGTTTGAGAGATTCTCTCTGGATAGTGGGAGCAAAAACCGTGACGAGGACGCGAGTTTTCTGCGAACTTGGGATTAGGTTGAGCTCGAGCGCGGCTTCGACCGTGCGGTCGAAACCAAACCCGACTCCGGTTGCCGGAAGATCGAGACCGGTTAATCGTTTCATCATCCCGTCGTAGCGTTCACCACCCCCGACAGAACCGGCAGAGTAATCTTCGATGACGATTTCCCAGATCGGACCCTGAGAGTAGGAGAAGGAACGGGCAAGAGTGGGTTCGAAGCGGTAGAACTCATTACTAAAGCCGTAGTTTTCAAGATACGAGATAATTGTACTAATTGTCTCGTCGGGCTTGATACTAGCTACTTGGTTTAAATATGCTTGGGCTTGAGACTCAGAAATACCTTTACCAACCATTTCTTTTAGAACTCCATCTTCGCCAATTTTTTTAAGTTTATCGATCGCCACAATAGCTTTATAAGGAACGTCTTTCATGAGGTCGCGGTTGTTGAAGATAATGATGGGTTTTTTAAAGCCAAGATTAAGATAGGTTTCGAGATTTTCGGCAATGACTTCGGCGTCTGCAGTCGTGTCTTTGACCCCAAAGATATCGAGATCAAACTGAGTGAATTCACGGTAGCGACCCTTTTGGGGTTTCTCGGCACGAAAAACGGATTGAACTTGGTAGCGACGGAAGGGGAAGGTAAGCGAGTTAAAGTTGCTCGCGACGTAGCGGCAAGTGGGGATGGTTTGTTCATAGCGCATAACGACTTCACGACCCCCGTTATCTTTAAACTGATAGAAGAGTTTTTCGTCTTCCCCGATTTCTCCGGCAAAGAGTTCGAAGGGCTCGAGAGTCGGGGTTTCGATCGGAACGTAGCCCCATTTTTCGGCGGTACTAATCATGATGTTTTTTACCCACTGGCGAGCGGCGGCATCACTTGGCAAGATGTCGCGAAAACCTTTGAGGGTTTGTAAGCTTTGTTTTTGCATAGAGTTAATTATACTTTATTTTTGATTATTATATTATCTAGTGCCTAAACGAAAATAGGACGTTAATCAAAGTTTAGCAACAATCCCTATCTAGGATTCACAAAAACTGAGACTGAGAATAGTGTTGGTAAGGTGAGGTGAAATTGTAAGTTGTTAGTTAGTGGGAGATGCGGATGGAGAAGGAGCAGGTTTGATGAGCATAATGACGGAAGTGGAGAACTCCTGATTGTCGGCGACGGTTGCAGTATAGAGAATCATGTCACCAACTTGAAGATCTTCGAACGAGAGAATTTCCAGGGGAGTTTTGTACAGAGTTTTGGTTGAGAGGTTTAAAGACAAAGGTGTTGGTGAGTCGGGTAGAGAGAGAGTAAGCTTGGTCCTTGAGAGCTCGGTAATGGTGCCGAGTCCAGAAGTTTTCGGGGGAGGGGAAAAGGGGAGGGTACTGACAATAATACGCCGGCCATCAATTTCCCCGTTTTCGATGGGATAACCCATAGCGATGATGGAGTCTTCAAGTCGGACACTAGCGAGATCAATTTCACTATTACCAGGCGAGCGTAGGATTAGAGAGTTATCCGTAATAAGAAGGTTTTTGCGGCCTTCCTTGTCTTCAAATACTAGCGTATTTTTGACGATATCACGGACAGTGCCGACGTAACCCTTGGGAAGAGAACTTGGTTCGGGTGTGGTTTCTTCACTCAACGTCTGTTTCAACCTTGTTTTGAGATTTTCAGCAGCTTGAGTTGCAGCTGTTTCAGAAGAAGATGGAGATTGGGAAAAGGCAATAGGTCGAGGACCAAGCGTGAGTAAGAGGGCGAGTAGAAAGGTTAAAAGAAGGAGGTTTTTCATATACAAAGAGTTGTTATAACAAAAGCGGAGATAATTATCAAATTTCAGCGCTAGTATAGACAATGGTCAGGGTTATGGCTTGGTGATTACCGTTGTCTTCGTAGACGGTAACGAGGATGGAGTTGGCGCCTTTAACTAGCGAAATTTCTTGAGAGAAGGTGCCAAGATCGTTGGGAACGATAATAAAATCACCTTTTTCTGAATTAAGGACGACGTAGGCAGTGGGAAGGGTTTTGCCGGTGACTGTGATAGTAGGAGTGTTGACTACTTGATTATCGGCAGTGATCAGACTAAGAAAGAGCCCTCCTTGCTCGTCGTTTGGTGAAGGAGGTTGAGAGGAAGAGGGGAGAGAGTGATCTGAATTAGTGGAGAGCTGATTAATGGCTGAGCGCGCACGAAGAATACCGCCAACAACAAGGAGACCGATAAATAGACCTATAATGACCGCCACAGTGATTTCTTTTGTGATTTTCATTTGAGGGTAGTCTAATGGCGAAAACGGTGGATGTCAAGACGGATAACGTGTGGTAAGATTAGGGATGTTATGGAGATAAGTTACCTAGGGCACTCTTGTTTCAAGATTAAAACCAAGTCGGGAGTAGTGGTGATGGATCCCTACGGACCAAAAACTGGGCTCAAATTCCCGACGGTTGCAGCCGATGTGGTGACCATTAGCCATTCACATGACGATCACAATTTTGTCGCGGGAGTTACCGGAACCACCAGAAGGAAAGAGCCATTTGTGATTACGGAACCAGGAGAGTATGAAGTTGAAGGGATTACCATATTAGGTTATCAAACGAGTCATGACCAGAAGAGCGGAGAGGAAAGAGGGGAAAATGTGATTTATGTGGTGCAGGCAGAAGATTTAAGAATATTGCACCTTGGAGATTTGGGGCACGAATTGACGGAAAAACTGGCTGATGAGTTGGATGGAGTTGATATCTTAATGGTACCGGTGGGCGGAATTTATACGATAGATCCAGAAACAGCGGTGAAAGTGATTGACGCGATCGAACCGGCTTATGTGTTACCAATGCATTACAAAACACCTGCCCATAACCAGGAGACGTTTGGAAAAGTGGCGGAACTAACGAAGTTCACCTCCGTATTCGGGCATAATACCCGGACGGTGAAGTCACTGACGGTCTCCAAGTTGTCTTTGCCTCAAGACTTGACGGAAGTCATTGTCTTTGAGTGATAAGATATAGCAAATGGCAGTACAGAAAGTTCCTCCTCATAGCGAAGAAGCAGAGCGCAGTGTGTTGGGGTCGATTCTAATAGATCGTGATGCGGTGGTGCAGGTTTCAGATTTTTTGTTACCGGAACATTTTTATCACAGTAAACATGGGGACATTTACGAGGCAATGATTGCCTTGTTTGAAGCGAGAGAACCGATTGATTTGGTGACGCTGCCACAAAAACTGAAAGAACAAAAGCGTTTGAAGAGCGTGGGAGGGGTGACATATTTATCTGCGTTAGTTGAGGGAGTACCAAGTAGTGCTAACGTCAAAAACTATGGAGAGATCATTCGGGATTATTACACCAGACGCAAGCTAATTAGTGATTCATCGAACTTAATCGAGTTAAGTTTTGACGAAGGGTCGGCGATTGGAGCAATTCTTGATACGGCCGAGCAAAAAGTATTTTCGCTTTCCCAGCAACATTTGAAACAAGGGTTTTTACCGATTAAGAGTATTCTCGCCGACAGTTTTGACCGTTTGGATGAGTTGCAGAAAAAATCCGGGTCTTTGCGTGGAGTTGCAACCGGATTTGCCGATGTTGACCATACTCTCGCCGGATTACAAGATTCCAACTTGATAATTCTCGCCGCGCGACCGGGAACCGGAAAGACGGCGTTTGCTCTGAACATTGCCCAGTTTGCCAGTGTGACGGGGAGGGTACCGGTCGGATTTTTCTCCCTAGAAATGAGCAAGGAAGAGTTGGCCGACCGTTTACTAGTGGGGCAAGCAGATATTGATGCATGGCGGTTGAAGACCGGGAAGTTAACCCCAACAGACTTTGAGAAGTTGTCGGAGGCGATGGGAGTTCTTGCCGAGGCACCACTTTTTATTGATGACACTCCGGGAATTTCGGTGTTGGAAATGCGAACGAAAGCGCGGAGACTCAAGTCCGAGCACGAGATAGGACTAATCGTAGTTGATTATCTCCAACTAATGCGGGGAAGAAATCTTGAGAATCGAGTACAGGAAGTGGCGGAGATTAGTCAGGGACTGAAAAACTTGGCGCGTGAACTCAAAGTACCGGTACTCGCGTTGTCTCAACTTTCGAGGGCGGTGGAGCATCGAGGTGGGAGTCAACCCCAATTGTCAGACTTAAGAGAATCGGGATCGATTGAGCAAGATGCCGATGTGGTGATGTTCCTTTACCGAGAAGACACGGAGGATATGACGAGTATGAAATTAAACATTGCCAAACACCGGAACGGGGCATTAAGAACAATTGACTTGAAATTCAGAGGCGAAAGAGTGAAGTTTTACGGGATGGAGACCAAGAGATAGGGTGGGCAAGGAGGGAGTCGAACCCTCACGGCGGTTTAGGCCACTGGTTTTTGAGACCAGACTGTATACCATTTCAGCACTTGCCCAGCATAGCGTAATTTTAGCATAGAAATTGACCCTTTTTGATAGATTGCATGAGATTTTTTGATGAGGTAGATTGAAGAGTGATGGGGGAAATGACACAACGTCGAAAAGAGCATTTGCGGGTTTTAGCGAAGTTGGATGTCGAAGATGATAGGTATTTTTTAGGGGGTAGCGGTGAAAGGTATGTTGAAGGAAGAGGGGGGATGGATGGGTGGGGACGGCCAGTAGTAGATGTTTTTGCAAGTGACAAGACAAAGAGGCAGGCAGAGCAGGTATTGGGTTTTCTGTTAGGATTAGGGGCTGTTTTAGAGGAAGAAGCGCCGGATTAACGAAAAAGCCAGACGAGCCAGAGGACGAGCAGTTGCGGAAGGAGGCCGGCAAGTTTAGCGGGGATTGAGTGGTGAAATGAGTGATGGAAGCGGTTAAAGGGTTTTAGCCAATTGGGCTCGTGGTGAAGGAAGTTGCGAGGAGCTTCAAGAAAATCAGGAAGGAGAGCCAGAAAGCCTCCCCAGAGAGGGGCGGTATTTTGGAGGGTAAGGGAGGTTGAAGAGAGCAGGGTAAGAGTGGATGGGTAAAGAGCGAAAATTAGCACGCCGGACAAAAGAAGGTCGGGGATCTCTTGGATTAAGGCTTGACGGGGGGTGATGAGCTTTTTAGTTAGGCCGGTCCCGGCGTCCCAGTGGGGAACGGCGTCGAAGATGAAGTGTGAGGCCAGAATCAGAGGGACAGAAAGGAGAGGACTCGTGACTTTGACGGCGATAAAGGCACCGGTGGCAGCGTGAGAGATTGAGAGCATGGGGGATAGTATAGCGCATGAACGGAGAAGTATGAAGTATAATGATAAGCATGTTACCGGTACTAATAACTTTAGGTTCAGTCAGGATTTACTCAATGGGAGTCTTGATGTTGGTCGGACTTTTGGTGGGGCTTTTTTATTGGTGGAAGCTGGGGAGGGATGAACATTGGGATGAGATAGCCTTATTTGACGTATTTTTCTTGAGTTTATTTATTTTCCTTTTGGTTGGACGGTTAGCATATGTCGTACTGCATTGGAGTGATCTAGGCACAATCTATCGCTATTTTGCCTTTTTGACTTATCCGGGAATTGCCTATGGGTGGGGAATATTTGGCAGCATGATTGGAGCGATTGGATTTGTCAGAGAAAAAGATTGGGATTTGTGGAAAGCTTTAGATGTGCTGGTAATTGTCATTGCGATCATTATCCTGTTTGGTTCAATTGGAGCAGTGTTAAATGGGAGTAACCCTGGCAAAGTTGTAAGTTGGGGGATGAATTATCCAGGATTAGAAGGAAAATATATTCCGGTTGATTTATGGGGAGTAATTTGGGGAATTATTAGCTTTGTGGTGGTTGCGAGAGTTCGGAAAAATTTCCGTTTCTATAGCTGGTATAAAGGTGAGGCAAGTTTGGCGAAAGACGGTTTGGCTAGTTTAAGTTTTGGGGCCCTAATCGGAGTTTACTACCTTGTGCGAGCGTTCATTGATGATTCACTGTTGATGGTAGGAAAGATTCCCCTTATCGGGATATTCGGTTTGGGTTTGTTAGTCCTCGCAAGTTATTTTATTTATGCGCGAAGCGGTGTCACGATCAAGTGGGATTTGTTAAAATCGAAGTTCAGTTTAATAATCAAGCGTCGCTCAAAACGGCGTGGAGGAAGTTTATGAATTATCCAAAGAACTTGCTGAGGCCAATTTTTGAGTACCTGAAAAAGCTGGAGAGTGATTTGTTACAGAGGAAAGGGGAGTTGAAGAAAGAAGATCCGTTTCGGGATATCTCGAGATTGAATGATAATGCAAGCGATGATACGGAGGCGGCTGAACAGTTCGGACATGCTCAAGTTGAGGCATTGTCGAGTGAGACTGAGGGGGCATTAAAGAGAGTCAGGAAAGCGATGGAGCGGGTGGAGAAAGGAGACTACGGGAAGTGTGTGAACTGTAAGAAGATGATTGACACAGATCGTTTGGGGATCGACCCGACGGCAGAGCTATGTATGAAGTGTGCTAAAAAACAGAAATAACAGGAAAGGATGCTTAATACCGGAGTAAGTTTTGGGTGGTTTCAGGGAGTTGAGAGATGGGTAATATTGGGAGTGTGGGGAGTAATACTTTATCTTTTTGTCAAAGAAAAAGAAGGAAGGGGAGGATTAGCGCTTATTTTGTTAGGGGGTGGGATAAACTTGGGAATGAGAATACTATATGGAGGAGTAATTGATAACTGGCGATTAGGTGGGTTGCTTTATAATAACTTAGCAGATTATTTGATAGTGACTGGACTGTGTTGGTATGGATATACCATGTTTGTGGGAAGACGAAGAAATCGTCGTGATTGAGAAGCCGAGCGGGGTGGTGTGTAACCGGGCCGAGACGGTAAAAACAGAAACGATTCAAGATTGGATGGATGGGCGGTACGGAATTCCCA
>Ga0172375_10003034_pt1 | contig 25737 bp, 28 predicted proteins | sample LakKiv1m_FD_114537 | JGI IMG/M metagenome (GOLD analysis project Ga0172375, IMG submission 114537) | Freshwater microbial communities from Kabuno Bay, South-Kivu, Congo - kab_092012_11.1m | ecosystem: Environmental > Aquatic > Freshwater > Lake | place: Democratic Republic of the Congo...
CGTTCAGTCATCTTCGCCCTGCTCTCCGGACATATATCTATCAGTGCAGTGGAGCATGACAGGAAGAGGTCATGGTGGAAGCGTCGTTTTCTCTCTTTTTACTATGAGTTTGATACGGCCAGGCACATCATCGAGAACAACACTGCTGCTCTCGGACTTCTGGGGATAGGGTCAGCCAAACCTGCAATCACTTCGTACCATTCGCAGGAAGCTGCCGAACGTGTAGAGAAGATGCTGACGAGTCTTGGTATTGCCGAATTTCTTGTTGTGCATCCCGGAGCGCAGTACAGCTACAAGATTTATCCCGAACAAGCCAGAAATGCTTTGCTTGCACGCCTGAACCGTCTCGGTTTACCAATTGTTGTTACCGGTTCGAAGAGCGCTCTCGACCTTGAGATCAAGCGGACACTGCCGCAACTCGAAAATGTGCATGATTTTATTGGTCGCACAAGCATGGACGAGCTGATTGCTTTGAGTGACCGATCACTTGCCTATATTGGTGCCGATACCCTGAACATGCATATCGCTGCTGCGCAGAATAAACGGATTTTCGCCATCTTCGGCCCAACCATTCTTACTACATGGTCGCCGTGGAGTAATGCTCTTCACGATTGTGCCAGGCAGAACAGTCCGGTGCAGACCTATGGCAATGTCACGATCTTTCAGGCTGATATGCCTTGCGCAGGATGCGGTAAAACCGGTTGCGATGATCATCATGGTGCAAGCGAATGCCTAAACCAAATTGATCCCGATTCTGTTGCTGAGGAAATTGAACGGTGGCTGACAATGTCATCGCGACAACTCTTGCGCAAGTAATAGCGGTGACCTATGGTAATGAAGGTATGGTGATTTACATTGTGAACCTGAATGGTCTGCTTGTAAAACTGACTGACCGTATGAGTGACATCGACAACTACAGAGCACAATCATAAAGCTTATGAAAATCAGTGCATTTACTTTTATCAAAAATGGCACAATCTTCGGGTTTCCCTTCACGGAATCGATTCGTTCTGTACTGCCTATTGTTGATGAGTTTGTCGTCAACGTAGGCCTGAGTGATGACGACACACTTGAAAGAATCAGGGCGATTGATGATCCGAAAATCAGGATTATCCAGTCGCACTGGAACGACAGGATGAAGGTTGCAGGCTATGTTTACGGTCAGCAGAAGATGATTGCTCAGTTCAATTGCACCGGTGACTGGGCGTTCTATCTCGAAGGCGATGAAATTGTGCATGAAAATGAGCTGGATACCATTGTCAATGCGTGTCGTACCCATCTGGATGATGAGCGGGTCGAGGCGCTGAGCTTCGACTACTATCATTTTTACGGTAATGCGAATACCTATCTTGATTCTCCCCGCTGGTATCGCCGCGCAGCCCGGATTATCAGAAACTCCATAAGGTCTACTGCACCTGATGGACTCTACTGGCATGTGCTGACCGAGAGGAGCAAGCTCTCCCGGTATCCGAGAGCTGCCCATTCCGGAGCTTCGATCTATCACTATGGCTGGGTAAGGAGCGAGGCGGAGATGAACCGCAAATCAGAGCACATACAGAAATACTGGAGCAAAAATCATGAGCGAATCGACTACCGGGAGATTGATCCGAAAATAGTTCGTGTATTTACCGGTACTCATCCAAAGATTATCCAGAAGTGGCTTCCGAAGGAGAAAGGGCTTTTTAAGCCTAATCCGGATCACAAGCTGACCCGTCGGGAGAAAAAACATCGCATCATGGCTCGCTTTGAACGCTGGTTTGGTCTGGAGCTGAGCAAGAAACATTATATCGAGGTAAAGCCGTGAGTGGCAGGTACAGTTGTGAGGAAAATCTCTGCACAACGGCATCAGGGCCTCCTCGTGTGAGCTATATTAACTGTTTGCAACATGGTGGTGCGGCATTTGCCTCTCAATCATACCCAGGGCGGTTATGAATTCATCCATTATCCTTTTGCCAAACTGGATAGGAGACATGCTTCTTGCACTGTCAATCATTACCAGACTGCCTGAAAAACGTCAATTGAGCACAACGCTTCTTGTTCCGGAGCAGATGAGCGGACTGGTCAGGTTACTGTGCGACCTGCCTCAGATCGAGTTTGCCCGGAACAATAAGAGTGATCGACAACGTACCCTTGCGGCGGTGCGAGACGGAAAGTTTCATACCATCTATCTGCTGCCGTTTTCGTTTTCTTCGGCATGGTTTGCTCTGAAGACCGGGGTGCCTGTCAGACGGGGGTTGTCACGCGAAATGAGGCGTATTCTTTTGACCGATCCATTGCCGGGAAATCTCAGGAACAAGTCACTCCACATTACCGGCGAATACGCCCGGATTCTTGATACGCCATTTCGCTCTCCCGAAATGTGGAGCGGGATACCGGTTATTGCGGACAATAGTTATAAAGGTTCAATTGTCTATTGCCCGGGAGCAGCGTATGGACCTGCCAAAAAATGGCCTTATTTTGCCGGACTTGCAGAGTTGCAGGAGCAATACAATATTGTTGTACTTGGGACGCGCAATGATCAGGAGAGTGCGCAGGAGATTGTTCGCGTTGCACCAGGCAGGGTGACTGACCTGACCGGCAGGACTTCGCTGACCGAGGCTGCTGCGATCATGTCAGGCGCGCACGGAGTTGTCTCGAATGACTCCGGGCTGATGCATCTTGCCGCCTGTATCGGCACTCCGGTTATTGGCCTCTTCGGTTCTACAAGTCCGGTATGGACCCGTCCACTGGGAAAAAGGAGCATTGCAATGAACTTCCCTGAGCCATGTGCTCCATGTTTTCAGAGAACCTGCAGGTACCATCATTACCGTTGTCTGGGGAATATTAAACCGGAAGCGGTTGCAGCGGTTATGGCCGATTTGTGCGGTTCACAGAGATCATTGCGTTAAGCCGTTATCAGGGGAGATGAACGTTTTTACCATCAATGTCCACTTTACTGCGTTATGTCACCCATGAAAATTTGCCTGGTATGTAATATGCGTTTGCCGGTAAACAAATATGGCGGTACTGAACGTATTGTACAATGGCTCATTCAGGAGTATGTAAAAAAGGGGTACCCTGTTACATTGGTGGCGCCAAAAGGGAGCTACATGCAGGGTGTAACCTGTATTCCTGCCAATAATCATGAACAGGCATTAATCGCAATACCAAAAGATGTTGATATCGTTCATTTTCATGGCTGGCCTCCTGCATCTGATTTTGATTTGCCCTGGCTGTATACCCTGCATGGCAACGATTCAGACCTTTCAAAATTACCACAAAATACCGTGTGTATCAGCGCCAACCACGCCGAGAGACACAAGAAAAAAACATTTGTATACAACGGTATCAATCCTGATGAGTTTATTTACAGAGAGCAAAAAAAGGAGTATCTGCTCTTTTTTTCATTGATCAGAAGAAAGGATAAAGGCGCTGCACGGGCATTAAAGCTCGCGAGAACATACAAAATCCCCATGATTTTTGCCGGAGGGTCGAGATTCGACCTGATCAAGGCTGGTGGTCTGTTGGATAGTTTTCATCCGCGAACTGAATTTGTCGGAAAAACAGGCGGAAATGCAAAAGCACAATATTTTGCAAATGCAAAAGCGATGCTCTTTCCAATCAGTTGGGAAGAGCCGTTCGGACTGGTTGTGATTGAATCATTACTGTCAGGTACACCTGTCATTGCAACACCACGCGGATCAGTTCCGGAGCTTGTGCCGTCTGATGTTGGAGCGCTATTTACAGAGGATGAACAGTTTCCGGAGGCGCTGGAAAAAGCGCTGTCCTGTTCTCCTCAACATTGTCGTGACTGGGCTATGACCTATTTTTCCTCGGCTGTCTGTGCGAAAAATTATCTGAATCTCTACGATCGCCTTGTAAGCGGTGAAGATGTTTTTTCTTGAGGACACCACTCCTCTCTTTATTTGTTTACAGGCTTCTTCCTGCAATTAATCGTGGCCCCTTTGAGTTACCGGTTTTTTATCGTTGTCGATGCCCTTTGATGCCAGTTTTTCGAGCATCATGGTGACAGTGTTGTTTACTGTAGTGGTGTTGATATCAATAACATCATGGGTTGGTGAGATGATGATCTCCTGTAGAGCGCTCAACGGTGCAAAATTGGCGCTGTCGGACGGATTTTGCCGATAGAGCCCGATGAGGGGGGTGTCAAAGCATGATGCAATATGGATCAGCGAAGTGTCGGGTGTAATGAGAAGTTTCAGTTTTTTTACAATCTCCCCGACCTCGTAAAGGTTTTGTGTTGCAGGCGACTGCTGAACATTTTTATGCAGTTGTTCAAGCGCTTTTTTTTCTTCAAAATCCTGAGCGGATGAGAAAATCAAGAACGTTTCATTTCTGAAATTACTGATAAGCTCAGACCATTGCTCAACACTCCGATGTCCTCCACTATGGCCGGTGCTGATATTGATCCCTGTATATCTGCCGGTTTCAACTGTTTTCAGAAAACGGGATATATCGGCGGATATCGGCATAACCGGTATATATGGTTTGCATTCGTGCAGTTCTGAACTTCCTTCGACAAGGTTTATCAGGGAGAGATTTTTTGATGATTCATGTGAGTTTGAATCGAGTGTGATCAATTGATCGTAAAGTCCTTCATGATAGATATTGAAGTGACTTATTTTGTGTCGAGCCCTGACAAGTGCCGTCTGGATGAGAAAATTGGTTGACGGGTGGTCTTTAGGGTTGAAAAGAAGATCAAACTCCTTTGACATAATCTCCCTGTAGTATCTGACCGGATTTTTTTTAGTGTTATAGACGGCAGTAACGTTTGAGTCAGCGCTGAAAAAGTCAAAGATTTTTTTGTTGAATGTCAGAATGTATATAGAAATCGCTGGATACTTTTTTCGAAGGCATCCAATTAGCGGAGTCAGCATAATACAGTCCCCGTAGCACTCTTTGGCTAAAATTACGATGCTTTCAGGAGGTTTATCCCGCCGGAATTCTCTTGATTGCCGTTTTGCTGCGACCCGGAGTGTTTGTGCAAAGCGGTATCGGAACGTCTTTTTTTCCCTTTTTCCCGATTTCATCTTGCCGGGGTTAATATTTTTGCCGATTGATTTTGAGCAATAGTTGCCAACAAATTTTTTAATGCAATCGCGACCGTCTGAACTTCGATGTTACACACCAGCATGTCGGGAGAAATGACCAGTTCATGTTCTGTAAGGTATGGCCCAAACCGGGCATATTCAACAGGAGCATTAGGGAAGAGTGCGATAACAGGCGTTTTATAGCATGAAGCAATGTGTACAAGAGAGGTGTCAGGGCTTATCAAAAGCTGTAATTTATTTACAAGCACTCCTGCTTCGTAGATGTTTGCTGTTTGTGGTGATACCGTTACGTTATTGTGTGCCTGTTCAAGCCGCTGTTTTACCACGCTGTCATCGGGGGATGAAAATATTATGAATTGAGAGGTATGAAAGGTTGCAATGAGAGCCGACCATTTTTTTTCGGTCCAGTATCTGCTTGCTCCTCCTGCGCTGATATTGAGTCCGATAAACTGATCTTTTTCAACGGATGCGATGAACGATGCCATATTCTCTGAAATTGGTGCGGGGGGGAGATATGGCCGCGTCTCTTCTCCAGTTGTCGTCAGGGATAAGACGGAGAGCAGCGAGCAGTGTTTCAATACCATTTTGGTATTCATGTCAACAGCGATCAGGCGATTGAATATTCCTTCATGACAAGGATGCTGGTGCCCTACTTTGAATCGAGCCCGCAGCAGGGAGGTTTGCAGCAGAAAATTTGTTGATAGACCATCCTTTGTGTTGAACAGCAGGTCGAATTTTTTTGGCAGTGTTTTTATGCAATAGGTCAGAATATTTTTTTTAACCTCATGAATTGCCGTTATATGAGGATCGTTTCTGAAAAATTCGGCAGATGTATGGGTGATACAAAGAAGGTGGATTTCAAGTTTCGGGAAATGATGGCGGAGATTACGCAATAAGGGAGTAAGAAGAATTGAATCTCCAATTTTTTCTCCTGCAAGGATGACGACCGAGTTCAACTCGCCTGTAAACCGTTGATTTGAATCTTTTTCATTGATGATTTGCTGTAGTGCGCGGGCAAGTAATATTCTGAACGAACTTTTTTTCATCAGAGTTGATGTGTTGTTGACCGCATAATGAAAATGGGTGTCAATTAGCCGTAATCAGTGGTTCAGGGCAATTCCTGAGCGGTTTTGCTTTTTTTCAGATAATATCTGTTTGATCACTGATGCGGAATGTCAGGGTTCAGTTCAGATAAAGTAATCAAATTCTCAGGGATTCATTGTAAAGGATAAATCAATGCAGCCGTACTTTTCCGTTGACCTATTCAAAGCCAGGCGGCCCTCTTTTCTTGCCAATACGCTTGTTTTGAGCTCTCTGATGATGCTTTACTCAATTGCAGGAGAGTTGCTGTTCTGGATTGTCAATGGGGAACGCCTTGATACGAATACCTTATTGCATTCGGTGAGTACCTTTCTTCCTGTCCTGCGTCTGATTCAGGTTGCTGGCCAGATTGTTGTGCTTGCAATTCCGGTTATCCTGCTTGCAGGATGGCATACCGGCAGCCGTAATCCATTTTCAGGGAGGAGTCTTGCTTTTCTTGGTTTAGGGAAAAGCTGCAAGCCTGCTACGGTTTTTCTTGCTGTTGGAGGTATTCTTCTGCTTCAACCGCTATTGTTTACCCTTACTGCACTTCAGGATCTCTATCTCTGGCCGGCGCTCGGTGCTGCCGGTTCGGCAGTGGTCAGTCAGCGGGATTTGATGGAATCGTTTATCAGGGATCTTGCAGTTGTGCGTTCAATACCGGAGTTTTTTTCTGTGGTGTTTGTTTTTTCCCTTACTCCGGCGGTTTGTGAAGAACTTTTTTTTCGAGGATATATTCAGCAGAACTATAGCCGGTCAATCTCGCCTGGAAAGGCTGTTTTGCTTACAGGATCTGTTTTTGCTCTCTTTCATCTGAGCGCGGCGAATCTTCTTCCGCTTGCGTTTCTGGGGTGGTATATTGGCTATATCTACAGCGTTTCAGGCAGCCTGATGGTGCCATTTGCTGCTCATTTGGTAAACAATCTTGCTGCTCTTCTCATGCTTTATGCTGGCGAAAGGGGAGTTGCGGGTAAGGGAATTGAGCCGCTTCCTCTGCTCTATGCTGTATGGTGGTGGTTTATTGTTGCTGGTAGTTTATTGTTGTTCTTCATGGTGATTCGCCGGTTTTCCTCTCTATCATTCTCTATGGTCAATGAGGGTTCGGATAAGTTCCGGCAAACATGAGAGCGGATGTTTAAAATGAGATCCATGTCTAAACTGTTAAGTGTGAATTTATTACAGCGGGTAGTGGTAGCTGTGGCAGGGATTCCTCTCCTGCTCTGGCTGATCAAGGTCGGCGGGGTATGGTTTTCCGGCTTTTTTTCACTGCTCGCTCTGATTGCGGTCTATGAGTTTCATCACCTTTCAACCCATAAGGCCACCCCGCCTCCCCTCTGGCTGGTACTCCTTGTCACGCTGCTCTTTCAGCTCAATTTCGCATTTCATCTGGTTGAAGTATGGGAGCTTCTTCTTGCGGTTGTTCTTGTTCTTTTCGTTATTGAGCTTTACTTAAAGGAGGGTTCGCCGCTGCTCAATCTTGGCTCGATGTTTCCCGGTCTGCTCTATGTTAATCTTTCGTTCGGTTCCCTTTTACGACTTCGTCTCGATGTTGCGGACGGTACCGGGCAGAGCATGGTCTATCTTCTTTTTCTCTGCGTATGGGCGGCTGATATTTTTGCCTATTTCGGGGGAAGCACACTTGGAGGGAAATTTATTCACAGAAAGCTCTTTGAACGTCTGAGTCCGCATAAAACATGGGAGGGCTTTCTGTTCGGTATTGCGGGCAGCGTTTTTGTATCGCTCGTATACGGGAATGTTGTCCCCTCATTGCCCATGACCACCTCGCTGATGACAGGATTGCTGATCGGTCTGGTCAGTCCTGCAGGAGATCTTATTGAATCCATGTTCAAACGGGATGCAGGGGTCAAGGATTCGTCGGGTCTGATTCCCGGTCACGGAGGAGTGCTGGATAGGTTTGATACCATCATGTTTGTGTCGCCATTTATCTATTTTATTACCTTTTATCTCTGACTTTCCATCAGCCTGCTGCGGCATGAGGTATGGATTATAAATGTTTTATATTACCGGTTCAGAGGGTGAACAGGTCTCGCGTGTATCTGTAGTGAACAAGCATTAACCGCAAGAGATTGTCATAATGAAAATCGAAGCTCTTCTTTCCGAAAAATATATTGTTTTGAATCTTGAGCTGGCTACAAAACGCCAGGTGATTGAAAAAATGCTTTCTATTGCTTCCGGACATGCCGGAGTGACGGATATCAATGAATTGCGGGAGGATGTTCTCAAGCGTGAAGAGGAGATGTCTACCGGTATCGGAAAGCAGATTGCTCTTCCACATGCAAAAACCAGTGCGGTGACAGAGCCGGTTCTGGCGCTTGCAACGCTTCGCAAAGAGATCAATTTCGATTCAATAGACAATGAGCCTGTTCAGATTGTATTTCTTCTGGCGACTCCTGCGGAGATGCTCGCGGAGCATCTGAAGCTTCTCGGTCGCATTACAAGGATTGCCGGACGGGAAGAGGTTCGCCGCAGACTGCTTCTTGCCGAATCACCTGCCGGGGTGCTTGAGCTTTTCAGAGAAGAGGAGAAGGATTTACCGCAGATATAATGAGCTTGAGCTGCATGACCTTCAGTTTGCAAATTGTCAATAAATCATGTAAAGATCGGTTCTCCCTTTTTTTACTATCAGAGGATTATCAATGCTATGGCGCAATACCAGGCCGTAAAGGGCGCAAGGGATATTTTTCCTGAAGAGAGCGCTCAATGGAAATACGTTGAGGAAGTTGTGCACAAGCTTGCATCTCTCTTCGGATTCAGCGAAATAAGGACGCCTGTTTTTGAGTATACCGAGCTGTTCCAGAGAGGTATTGGCTCGACAACTGATATTGTCGGAAAAGAGATGTTCTCATTTCTGCCCGATCCGAACGGGCGCTCCATTACACTTCGTCCGGAGATGACTGCGGGAGTGATGAGGGCTGCGCTTCAGAAAAACCTGCTCTCCGCTGCGCCTGTTCACAAGCTATACTATATAGGGGAGCTCTTTCGAAAGGAGAGGCCGCAGGCTGGTCGCCAGCGACAGTTCTCACAATTCGGGGCGGAACTGCTTGGCGTTTCCTCACCGGCGGCAGTGGCAGAGGTCATTACGCTGATGATGCAGGTTTTTGAGTCGCTTGGTCTGAGCGGTTTGAGGCTAAGGATCAATTCGCTTGGGGATATGGATGACCGGCAGCGGTACCGGGAGGCATTGAAAACCTATTTTGCTCCATTTCACGACAGGCTTGATGACTCATCCAGAGAACGACTGGAAAAAAATCCGCTGCGGATTCTTGATTCAAAAAATCCGGCCATTCAGGATATTGTTGCAGGTGCCCCTCGGTTGTATGATTTTCTTTCGGCGGCTTCGATTGACGACTTTGAGAAGGTGCTCTTCTATCTGGATGAACGCGGCATTATCTATGATATTGATCACCGACTGGTCAGGGGTCTTGATTATTACTGTCACACCGCGTTTGAAGTGACCAGTTCAGAGCTTGGTGCACAGGATGCCATAGGGGGGGGCGGCAGATACGATGGCCTTGCCCGGGAGCTTGGCAGCTCTTCTGAAGTCCCGGCGGTGGGTTTTGCCGCAGGCATGGAGAGGGTTCTTTTGACCATGGAAAAACAGGAGCTGTTTGCGGCACTGACCCTTCAGGGGCCTGATGTCTATGTTGTTCTACAGCAGCCGGACCAGCCCGAACTTGTTGCTCACAGCATGCAGGTCGCGTGGCGACTGCGGAAATCCGGGATCAGGACGGAAATTGATCTTGCCGGAAGGAGCATGAAATCACAGATGAGAGATGCCAACAGGATGCGGGCTGCCTGGGCACTCTTTGTCGGAACATCGGAAGTGAGCTCAGGCCTCTACTCGCTCAAGAATCTTGTTACCTCTGAACAGACCGTGCTATCGCTGGAAGCTGTGCTTGAGACGCTTCATGAACAGGCTTCGAGAGAGTTGCTGAGATGATGACGGGTAATATTCGACACAGTGTAACGCTCTACGGCAAGAAGGAGTGCTGCCTTTGTGATGAGGCAATGGAAATTCTTGAACGGGTTCGAGTTTCGGTTCCGTTCGGGCTTGAGAAAATTGACATTTCCGGTAATCCCGCGCTGCTTGAGGAGTTCGGGCTTAAAATACCGGTGATCTTTGTTGACGGTGCAAGGGTATTCAATTACCGGGTAAACGAAAACAAATTGCGCTCATTACTGACAGCCTGACAGGATAGAGTGGCCGGCAAGTCGTCTCTTCGTCCTTGTAGTCCCTGATGTCGCTGTTGTCCTTTGAATGAAATTCTTCACTGAAACTGTTCAGCAACAAATATTTAATTGCTCAGAGTCGAGCTTTTTCCGATGCTGAAATTTATTCTTTTTGTTATTGCCAGCTATCTGATTATCAGAATGGTTTGGCGTATCCTTCGGCGGGGAGTGTTTTTTCATTACTCATCCAGGAACACCGGTGATATTTCCGGTGTAACCGGCTCCCGGAAGCAGATTGAAGAGACCGGCTATGAGGTTGTCGAGATCCATCTTTCCGGGAAGGAGAGGGATGCGCTATAACTATTTGGCTGTTGAGAGATTTTTTGTACATTAGTACACTTGATTTGACGACGCGAGAATTATCTTATCTGAAAGTGGGGGTTCCCCACTTTTTTGTTTTCCAATAAAGCGGCCACGGGGTGATCATGCAAGAGCGCATCAGGAATTCTGTTCTGCACATTATTGACGGAGCTGCAGGCACCAGGGGTGAGGGAGCCTATCTTGTTGATTGCAAGGTGAAAGGTCCTCAGAGAGCCCGGAAAATAGAGATACTTGTTGATGATGACAGCGGTATTCGTATTGATCAGTGTGCATGGCTGAGCAGAAGAGTCAGAGAGCTGCTTGAGGGTGATGAGGAGCTGCTTGCTCTTGTCGGAGAGGATTTTGAAGTCACGGTCTCTTCGCCAGGGCTTGGCGAGCCAATCATGCTTCCCCGTCAGTATAAAAGGCACTGCGGAAAAATGATGGAGATAACCTATCGTGATGACGAAGCGTTGCCGAGAGAGCTTAAAGGACGTCTGCTGCATGTATCCCTGTCGGAAGAGAGCCGACCGCATGTTGTGATTATGCCGGAAAAAAATAAAAAAAAAGGGAGTACGCCAGGCAGAGAGGAGGTTACCCTTTACCTTGATCAGGTAGAGCGGGCGGTTCCTGTGGCGGAATTATAAAGAGTGTTTAAGGATCAGCGGGTTATCTTTTAAAAAAGCACAATCAAGAAAGAGATGGTCAGAAAAAAGATAAAAGATGAGGGTGTGGACAGGAGAGCACAGATTGCAAGTGCCTTCGGTGAAATCGAACAGTCCAAGATCTTTCTGGACAAGCGCACGGAAAGTGCGGCTGTTAAAATGGATATAGCCGACCTTCTCAAGGATATTATCCAGAAGCAGCTCAGAAAAGATTATGATCCTGAAGTTGAATCCAACATTTTCATCAACCCGGAAAGGGGCGATTTTGAAGTCTATATTCTGAAGAAAATCGTAAAGGAAGTAGACATTGAAAGCATTGAGATCAGTCTTGATGAGGTGAGAAAAATTGATGACTCCCTTGATATCGGCGATTATTATGAAGAGGGGCCGATCAAGCTTGATGATTATCTGAGCCGTAAATCAATTCAGATAATCAAGCAGTCCGTACAGAAAAAAGTCCGTGATCTTGAGCGTCTTGTGGTCTATGAAGAGTGTCTTGAGAAGGTTGGAGAGGTTGTTGCCGGTGAGGTTTACCAGATCCGTTCGAATGAGGTTATTTTCACCTATAACACATCCAAGGATCACCGGGTTGAGCTTGTTCTTCCGAAGGCGGAGATGATGAAAAAGGATAATCCCCGCAGAACGCCGAGGATGAAGCTCTATATCAAGCGAATTGAACGTGAGAAAGTAAAGACAAAGCTTGATGACGGTAATGTGGTTGAACGCGAAAAGGCGGACGGAGGCATGAAGGTTATTGTTTCAAGGGTTGATGACCGCTTCCTTTACAAGCTTTTTGAACATGAGGTTCCGGAAATTCTGGATGGTCTCATTGTTATCAAGGCTATTGCAAGAGTTCCGGGCGAAAGAGCCAAGGTTGCAGTGGAATCTACCAGCGCAAGAATTGATCCTGTAGGTGCGACTGTCGGCTATCGCGGCAAACGTATTCAGAGTATCGTCAAGGAGCTGAACAACGAGAACATTGATGTGATCTACTACACCGATGAGCCACAGATCTATATTTCAAGAGCAATGCAGCCGGCAAAAATTGATCCGCTGACGGTTCACGCCGATCCGAAAACCCGGAAGGCGCGAGTGATGCTTAAGCCTGACCAGATCAAATACGCCATAGGCAAGAACGGTAACAATATTCATCTGGCTGAAAAACTGACAGGTTACGAGATTGATGTCTATCGTGATGTGATTGACAAGTCAATGGAGGATCCGACTGATATCGATATCATTGCATTCCGTGAAGAGTTTGGTGATGATATGATCTATCAGCTTCTGGATGGTGGACTTGACACAGCCAAAAAGGTGCTGAAAGCCGGTGTTGAAGAGATTGAAAATGCACTCATTGGGCCTTCCAAACCCGAAGAGGTAACGGTTTTTGGTCAGCCGCAGGGACGCAGGCCTGGCATTAAACCACGGGAGAGAAAAGTAACCGAGGATGAAAAGCGCTACTGGAAGAAAATAGCCGAGAACATCTATAAAACAGTAAAAGAGCAGTTCAGCGAATCTGATCTGCAAGGTCTTTTTGATGATGATGCTGATCAGGATCCAATTGACATGGCGACGGATGAAGCCTGAGTAATCCCGGCAGATGTGAATATTGGATAAAGAGTAAAGAGTTTTTTAATCCAGAGGAGGATGTAATGGCCCTTGAGGACATGGAAAAGAGATATCGAATAAGTGATATAGCAAGAGAACTGCAGTTGAGTCCGCAGGAAGTCTTACTTTTTGTCAAGCAGGAAGGGGGCAAGGTGGCCTCTACATCCTCTATGGTAGGTGAAGAGATGCATGAGCAGATTTTCAGCCACTTCAGTGTGGAAAAGAAAATGGTTGACGAGACCAATAAAATCAGGGCTGAAAAAGAGAAGCGTTTGTCAAGACTTGAGGAGCAGTCTCGAAAAACTTACGAAAAAGAGAAGCAGCTCCGCGAGACACTCTCTCCTCCTTCAGCGCCGATAGTTGCAGTACACGAACCGAAAAAAGAGGATGCATCTCCAATTCTGACGGCAGATGTTGCCCCTGAATTGCACCCTGAGCTGCCAACTCAGGTAGCAGAGCTGGTTGAGGCAGCGGAAATTGAATTGTCGTTACCGGTTATTTTCGACACTCAGGAGCCGGAACCGGAGCCAGTCAGGATTGAGCCCTCGATCAATGAGAATCTGGTCTCTTTTGACATTCCGCAGAATATGGGCGGTCTTACGGTACTGGGTACACTTGATATGCAGGCGGAGAGAAACAAGAAAAACCGCAAAAAGAATTTCAAGGAGCAGGCGGCAGCGCTTAAAGATGAGTTTGAGCCTAAAGCAACTGAGGAGGTTCATGTTGATGAAAAAGGCGCGGTGATCAAAAAACCGATCAAAGCTGCCGGAGATGAAAAGCCCAAAGTTTTGGTGGATGAGAGTGTCGGTAAAAAGAAGAAGGGAAAGAAGAAAAAGAAGCCGGAAGTCGATGACAAGGTGATTTCGGCCAATATTCAGAAAACGATCAGCGGTATGGAGGATGGCAGCGGTACCGGTTCGCGCCAGAAATTTCGCAAGATGCGCCGTATTGATCGTGAGCGAGAGCAGGAAGAGGCGGAGGCGCTTCGTGAGTCGCAGCAGATGATTGTACGGGTAACCGAGTATGCTTCTCCCCATGAACTTGCCGAGCTTATGGGTGTTACGGCAAAGGATATTATCCAGAAATGTTTCGCTCTCGGAAAGTTTGTCACGATCAACCAGCGTCTTGACAAGGAGTCCATTGAGCTTATTGCCCTTGAATTCGGTTATGAGGCCGAATTTATCTCTGAAGTTGAAGCCACTGCCGTTATTGTTGAGGAGGATGCGGAAGAGGATCTGAAGACCCGTCCGCCGGTTGTTACCATCATGGGTCATGTCGATCACGGCAAGACCTCACTGCTCGATTATATTCGCAACAGCAATGTTGTTGCCGGTGAATCAGGCGGAATAACCCAGCATATCGGCGCTTATGAAGTTACCGTTGACGGCAACCGCAGGATCACCTTTCTTGATACACCGGGTCATGAAGCCTTTACTGCCATGCGGGCAAGGGGCGCCCAGGTAACCGATATTGTTATTCTTGTTGTGGCGGCTGACGACAGCGTTATGCCCCAGACTATCGAGGCAATCAACCATGCCAAGGCTGCAGGCGTGCCGATTGTTGTCGCCCTCAATAAAATCGATAAGGTTGAAGCCAATCCGGAGAAGATCAAAACACAGCTTTCCGAAGCTGGCGTGCTTGTTGAAGAGTGGGGTGGCGAATATCAGTGCCAGGAGATATCTGCCAAGAAAGGGCTCGGTATTTCAGAGCTTATGGGCAAGGTGCTGACTGAGGCTGAAATGCGTGAACTTCGAGGCAACTACTCTGTTGATGTGCCGGCCAGCGGTATTATTGTTGAGTCAGAGCTTGACAAGGGCAAGGGTGTGATCTCTACTGTTCTGGTTCAGAGGGGATTCCTCAAGGTTGGCGATCCCTTTGTTGCAGGCAATACTCTTGGAAAGGTTCGGGCAATTATGGATGAACGGGGCAAGAGAATTCCCTCTGCCGGTCCTTCACAGCCTGTCATGGTTCTCGGATTCGAGGATCTTCCCCAATCCGGCGATGTTCTGACGGTTATGGTAACCGATCGGGAGGCTCGCGATCTGGCCCAGAAACGTCAGGTAATCCGTCGTGAGCATGATTTCCGCCGCAGTACGCGTGTCAAGCTTGACAGTATTGCCCGCCAGATCAAGGAGGGTCTCATGAAAGAGCTGAGCGTCATCATCAAGGCTGATACTGACGGCTCCATTCAGGCGCTTGCAGACGGACTTATGAAGATTCAGAATGAAGAGGTCAAGGTGCAGATTATCCACCAGGGTGTCGGTCAGATTACCGAAACCGACGTTCTGCTTGCTGCGGCTTCAGATGCCATTATTATCGGCTTCAGGGTTCGCCCGAATGTCAATGCCAAGAAGCTTGCTGAAAAGGAAGATCTTGACGTTCGTTTCTACAGCGTCATCTACCATGTTCTTGAGGATGTCGAAAAGGCTCTTGAGGGAATGCTCTCTCCGGAACTCCATGAGGAGAGTCTTGGCTCCCTTGAAATCCGTCAGGTCTTTAAAGTGCCGAAGATCGGCAATGTTGGCGGATGCTATATGCTTGAGGGCAAGATATTCCGTGACTCCAGGGTGCGACTTCTTCGCGACGGTGTCCAGATCTATGAAGGGCAGCTTGCAGCTCTCAAACGCTTCAAGGATGATGTCAAAGAGGTCGATGCGGGCTATGAGTGCGGCCTGAGCCTCAAGAATTATGATGATATCAAGGTTGGCGATATTGTAGAGGCTTACAAAATCGTAGAGAAAAAACGAAAATTGTGAACCTCTTATTGTTGAGTTATGTCCATACGTACTGAGAAAGTTGCATCACTTCTGCAGCAGGAGCTCGGAGCTATCATGCAGAAAGAGCTCCCCCGCAGCGGGCCGATCATCACGATTGTCGAGGTAAAGGTGACTGCCGACCTCGGTATCGCAAGGATATATGTTTCAATTATCGGAACAGCCAAAGAGCAGCAGGAAGCCATGGCATATCTGCGTGAGGAGACCAAAAGTATCAGAAAGATTCTCTCCTCAAGGATCCGCCATCATTTCCGGCGTATTCCGGAACTTGAGTTTCATGAAGATCATCTCTATGAACGTGCCACAAGGATTGAAGAGCTGTTGAGCAGTGTGCGCAAAAGCGCCCCTGAAAACGGTGAAGAGTAAGCTTTTTTGCAGGCAGTGAGTATGGATGAACAGCAAAACAGGGAGCAGCTTCAGGATGAAGGTGCATTTCTTCTGATTGACAAGCCGTTGGACTGGACATCGTTTGATGTGGTTGCCAAAATCAGGAATACCTACCGCCAAAGCGGTCTGAAGCGCAAGGTTGGTCATTGCGGTACCCTTGACCCGAAAGCGACAGGCCTTCTGATTCTCGCCTCCGGCAGGAAAACCAGGGAAATTTCCGGTCTTGAGATTCTTGACAAAGTCTATGACGGAGCCATAAAGCTCGGTGTGATGACGGAGAGTCATGACTGTGAAACCAGTGAATACGGTCACTGCAGCATCGATCATCTTGCAGAGGAGCAGATCATAGAGGCTGCCGCTCTGCTCGTGGGGACCCATCAGCAACAGCCGCCGATGCATTCGGCTGCCTGGCATCAGGGAAAGCGTCTGTATGAACACGCCCGGAAAGGGGTGGTTATAAAAGAGCGGAAAGCGAAGGAGATTGTTATCCATCGTTTTGAAGTTACCCGGATTGACCTTCCCATGGTCTATTTTGTTCTCCATGTCTCAAAGGGCGCCTATATCAGGGTTATCGCTCATGAGTTCGGCTGTGCTCTTGGAACGGGAGGCTATCTGGCTTCATTGAGAAGAGTCTCTATCGGCCCCTATCAGTTAAGTTCAGCCAAAACCCTGCCCGACACTATTGCGGATATTGTTCAAAGCACTCATCAACCCGATCTGTAAAGGGAGAGAACGGAAGTATGCGTATTGTGGAATATGACAATCATCATGTCTGTGGTTTTGGTACTGCCACTCCTGTTGATTTTCCTGTTGTCGGTTCAGCCGTAACCATTGGTTCGTTTGACGGGGTGCATAAGGGTCACCGGATGATTATTGCGCGGTTGGTTACTCTTGCCCGCAGTCGTCAGTTGCGAAGCGTTGTAGTGACCTTTGAGCCCCATCCGAGAAGAGTGCTCCAGGGAGCTGTAGCCGGTCAGCTTGGTTTGTTGACCACACTGGATGAAAAAATTAATCTTCTTGCCCGTGAAGGGGTGGATCTCCTTTTTGTTGTTCGTTTCACGCCGGATTTTGCCCGGCGCAGTTCGGATGATTTTATTCGCAATGTGCTTGTCGGTCTTATTGGCGCCAAAAGCATCATCATAGGATATGACCATGCATTCGGCCGCAACAGGAGCGGCAGCGGACAGACACTTGGGCATCTCGGCGGAGAGCTGGGTTTTGACGTAGAGGTTCTTGATGAATTGCTGATAGGTGATGAGCATTTTTCAAGTACAAGAATCCGTCAGCTCCTTGCAAGCGGTATGATTGCCGAAGCCAATGAGTTTCTCGGCTCTCCCTATATGATCAGCGGTACGGTTGTTGACGGTGACAAAAGGGGGCGGGAGATTGGCTTTCCAACGGCAAATCTTAGGCTTTCTGATCCTGACAAGCTGCTGCCAAAGTGCGGGGTCTATCTTGCCCGAACCGGGCTCGACGGAAGATCGTTCAGGGTTATGATGAATATCGGGGTACGTCCGACGGTCAGTTCAGAGGGGATCAAGAGTGTTGAAGCTTATATTCCTGGATATTCCGGCCAGCTCTATGGTCGTCATCTGAAGTTCAGCCTGTTGGGCTTTATCAGGGAGGAGCGCAAGTTTGCATCCCTTGAAGAACTGAAATGCCAGCTTGAAAAAGATAAAAAAACGGTGGAGTTGTATGCTTTATAATATTATATTGCAGGTCAATCGATTTAACATAACAAATGAAGAGCCATGAGCCTTACAAAAGAGCATAAAGCGGAAGTTATCAAGCAGTTCGGCGGATCCGAGAAGAATACCGGAAAATCCGAAGTTCAGGTGGCGCTTTTCAGCCGCAGAATTACCGATCTTACCGGCCATCTTCAGTTGCATCCGAAAGACAAGCACTCCCGACGCGGATTGCTGATGCTGGTAAGCAAGCGCAAAAAAGTTTTGAATTATATAAAGAATGTCGATATCGACCGTTACCGCAAGGTGATTGCTGAGCTTGATCTTCGCAAGTAAGCAGTAACCCGGAACTGTTTTTCCCGATCCCGGCAGGGGTTATGCTCTGCTGGTTATCTTTTTAAAAAGAATGCAGCAGGGAAGCCTATGTTGGAAAGTATGACCGGATATGGCAGTGCGGAGTCAGTTGAAAACGGTGTCCGTACTCTTGTTGAGCTGCGTTCAGTTAACAACCGGTTTGCCGAAATCAGTGTCAAGCTTCCCCGCCAGTTACTCTCGTTTGAGCTTGAAGTCCGTGAAATGATACGGGCGCATTTTCAAAGGGGGAAAATCTCAGCGTTTATTCAGATTCAGCTTGATGAGGAGCAGCCTGTAGCTGTCAGTGTCAACGCAACAAAGGTCAGAGCCTACAAGGAGCTGCTTGAATCGCTTCAAAGAGAAGCGCTGATTACTTCGCCGGTTACGCTTGAGCATCTGCTCCGTTTTCCTGAAGTATTTGATAACGGGACAACTTCACTCGACCAGGCGGAACTTCTTTGGCCGGTTGCCAGGAAACTGCTTCAGGAGGCCATAGATCGTCTCAAGGCGATGCGCCGCAGGGAAGGTGAGGAGCTTCTGGTTGACTTCACTGAGCGAATTGCCGAAATTGAACAGACACTCTCTCTTGTTTCCACGCTCTCGGCGGAGAATCTTGAATCGGTCAGAAAAAGGCTTGCGGCAAAGGTTGAGTCCATTGCGTCCAGGGATCTGGCTTACAGCCGCGACCGTCTTGAGATGGAGCTGGTTCTTGCTGCCGACAAGCTCGACATTACTGAAGAGTTGACCAGGTTTGCCAGCCATAACAAGTTCTTTCTTGAGGAGCTGGGAAATGATGAGAGCGGTACCGGAAGAAAATTGAATTTTCTTCTGCAGGAGCAGCTTCGTGAAGCCAATACAATTGCCTCGAAATCACAGAATGCCGAGATCTCACAGAGAATGGTACGAGTAAAGGAAGAGCTTGAAAAAGTCAGGGAGCAATTGCAAAATATAGAGTGATGTTATGGATGCAGAGCGGAAACGGCAGGGTAAACTGATTGTTTTTTCAGCGCCATCCGGTACCGGCAAGTCGACAATTGCCAAACATCTGCTGGAGCGTATCCCTGAGATCAGATTTTCGGTATCAGCAACCACCCGCGAAAAGAGGGTTGGTGAAGTAGAGGGGATTAACTATTATTTCCTGAGTCGGGACGAGTTTGAGAAGAAGATTCAAAGTGGCGGCTTTATTGAACATGAGTTTTTTTTTGGCAATCATTACGGGACTCTTTTTGACAAAACCTCCGAGGCAATTGAGAACGGCACCGATCTTCTTCTGGATCTTGATGTCAAAGGCGCGCTGAATCTCAAGCGGCTCTTTCCGGAAAACTCGTTATTGATTTTTTTCAGGCCGCCAGGTATGGATGTACTGGAAGCGAGGCTGAAAGGACGGGAAAGTGAAAATGAAGCGAGTCTTGCGGTGCGCCTTGAGCGTGCCCGTCTTGAACTTGAGTATGCAGATCGTTTTGATGAGGTGATTGTCAACGACAATCTTGAGCTGGCAGTGGAGAGTGTCACTGAAAAAGTCAGAAAATTTCTTTTATAAACGTCATAATATTGTGCAATGTCGGTGAAACCTGTTGATTTGAACAAGCTGAGAAGTGCGCACTCGAATTTGTACGAGACGGTGGTTGCGATTTCCAAAAGAGCAAAAAAAATACATGACGAAGAGCGCGCTGATCTTGAAGACAAGCTGCTCCCCTACAAGGAGATGATTCGCAATCCGAGCAGTGAATCTGAATCGGACAAAATATTTCCCGAACAGATTGCCATCAGTCTTGAGTTTGAAGTGCGTGAAAAGGCATCACATAAGGCTGTTGCGGACTACTTTGACCACAAGTATGATTACACCCTTGAGAAAATTGCTGAAAAAAAGCCGGTTCAAGTAGAAGAAGATGATGAAACTGACGGGGATTAATCAGATTACCCTTCGCGTCAATGACCTGCGTCTGGCCGAAGCTTTTTATGGTGGTATTCTTGGTTTCAAGCTTGACCACCGGGTTGGAGCAAATATCTCCTATCTCCGAATCAATTCTGATCTGCTTGTTCTGGTGAAAGCTGAAACCCCTGGCTCTCCCGAGGCGCGCGATATCAGGGTTGATCACTTTGGATTCAGGCTTGCCTCCGATGCGGAAGTTGATGCTGCGGCTATCTATCTCGATGACAGGGGTGTACATCTGGTAACCCGCCCGGCTCACCGCAGGGAGGGGAGGGCTTTTTTTGTGATGGATCCGGATGGCAATCTTGTGGAGTTCTATTCGATGCATGAAGCCGGTATCCAGAAAGAGAGTGCTGATATTGATATCTCCTCTCCCGGATCGCATGCCGGAGCCTCCCGTCCTGTTTCCACTGAAGTAAATGAGCCTCAGAAGCCCCGCCGTTCAAGGAAATAAATCATTTCTGCCGATACCTGGAATCCTGGTTATCCTTCCCAAAAGCACTCTTGCTCTTCCATAAGTCCCATAGGTCGTATAGGACTTATAAGTCTTATGGTACCTATAAAAGATTCAAGAGCCTTCTCCCTAAAGTATACTATTAATCAGGCGTGTTGTTTCAGCAGTATCGCTTCGGCTTCCCTGAGTTGTTCAGGAGTATTGATGCCAACTATTTCATCAGGATTCTCTGTTTTGAAGGCGCAAACCCGTTTGCCGCTTTTAAAACAGATGCCGAATACATCGGTCAGGTAGTACTCATTCTGGGCATTATTGGTTGTGATCTCTCCAAGTGCCTGAAAAAGTACCGGAGTATTGAAGAGATAAATGCCGGAGTTGATCTCCCGAACAGCGCGCTCCTCTTCCGTTGCATCCTTGTGCTCGACAATTTTCAGAACGATGTCGCTGTTGTTGTGCCGGATGACTCTTCCGTATCCCGAAGGATCGGCAAGATCAGCCGTCAGGACGGTGGCAACCGCATTTTGGGCACGGTGAAATGCGATAAGCTGCTGAAGCGAATTGAGCGTTACGAGAGGCGCATCTCCTGAGAGGATGAGTACCTCGCCCTCAAAATTCCGAAGGGCATTATTCGCCTGCATCACGGCATGACCTGTTCCGAGCTGAGGTTCCTGAAGAGCTGCGATGACCTTAAAGTCGGCAGTGGCTTCTTTTACCATTTCAGCCTGATGGCCGATAATGAGTACGATTTTTTCCGGATCAAGTGCATTTGATGTATCGAGAACATACTCAACGAGAGGTTTTCCATTGGCTTTGTGGAGCACTTTTGGAAGGTCTGAATGCATGCGCGTACCTTTTCCGGCCGCCATGATAATTACTGCAAGTCCCATAAATATTATAAACTATTGGAGTAAAGGGGAGCTACGATAACGGTTCACTCTTTTCACCTACACGGTGACGGCTTTTTGGATTATTCTCTCTGTCGACAATAAGAACCATAGGCTTATAGTTTCGGGCCTCCTCTTCTTCCATGACAGCAAAGGTCATGATGATAATCTCGTCGCCCGCAAGTGCGCAGCGTGCAGCAGCACCGTTAAGCTGAATTACCCTGGAGCCCTGTTCACCTTTTATGATATAGGTTTCAAACCGTTCGCCGTTATTATTATTGACAACAAGCACTTTTTCGTTGGGGATCATATCTACCATCTCAAGCAGTTCATTGTCGATGGTGATACTTCCTTCATATTCAAGATCACCACTGGTCACAATAGCGTTGTGGATCTTTGATTTCAATACATGTAATTTCATGAACAGAGTGACTTCATTATTGTTTTATAAATGCTTCGCCGCTTCCCCTGAAAATGCGGTATTTCTTTAATTCCTGATCGCTTTCGAAACCAAATCCCCGTATGGTTTCTCCAGGTCTTGTTATTGTTACAAACTTGTCTGAGCGGATCAGCCTCTCTTTTGCCGTCCGCCGGATATAGTCGGTTCTTATAACCGTTTTTTTGTCAGAGGTAATAACCACATTACCTGACGCCTCAATATCCTGATTATCATGAATAACAGCTTTTTCGGCTGATATGGACGTCGAGGGTAAGCCATTGACGTCAAAGAAGGTAACCTTGATTCCTCCGTCAAGATGATGTTCATCCCCGGTGTTTGTTCTGTATACAGCACCGTGACCGGCTTCAATGACTCCCGTCGTGGTACCTGAATCAGAAACAGAAAGTCTTGATGACCAGCTTTCCTGCACGGGATGATTGATCCCTGTAAAGCCGGTCTCAGGAGTGCGGCGCTCCTTTTGAGACGCGCCGCATCCGCTCATGACTATCAGAATAACCTGCAGAAAAAGAACGATGGACTTTTCAGGCACAGTAGATAATTACTTGATATTCAACTGGTTCATTACCTTGAAAGTCAGATCATGGTCAGGGGTGCCGTAGACCTGTGCACCTTTATCGATAACCAGTGTGAAGCCGTCCTGCTGTGCAATCGTCTTGATTGCAGAGAGTACCTTTTCACGAATCGGAGTAAGCAGATCCTGTTTTTTTCTTTCAACAACCCCGCCCTGTTCCTGCTGGTACTTCTGGAGAACCTGCGCTTTGCTGTTAACATCCTGCTCTTTCTGATCTCTTACAGCCTTGGTTGCCGTAGCGGGAAGCTGACGATAAGCCGCAATTGATTTCTGATACTCAGAGTTCAATCGTGCAAGCTCCTTTTCGATAGGTGCAACTGTTGCCTGTAGAGTGGTTTCTGCCGTTTTTGTTTCAGGCAACTGCTGGATGAGTTTTCCGAAATCAACAACACCAACTTTTCCACTCTCCTGAGCGGCATTAACCGGTGAAGGAGCCACGAGCATAAGGGAGAGAGCCGCCGTAAAAATGATCCGGCGGGAGATGTTTATAAATCCTCCTGAATGATTCATCAATTTCAAGGTTTAGGTTATTATGTTTATGAGCCGAAATCGTAAAATGGTCTTCTCTGTTTAGAGGTGTCCCGATGCGTGACTGTACGAAATTATACATTCAAAGGTAATAATTCCCGGATAAAATACTATAAAAAGCTGATAAGCCCGCATCCTTGCGGATTTTGTGACAGGTTTATCAAAAGCCTGCGGGATGTGGCGTACCTGCAAGCCCGGAAGAGCGATATGGTCAGGATCAGAGAGGTTTCGGGTATTAGTTATAGAGGCCCGTCAGCACTGTTTTTTTTGGAAAAACTGTTCAGGCAGTTGTCTGACTGCGTTTTTCATCTCAAGTTCAAAAAGAGTCACAAGCAGTGCTGAAATATCCAGTCCTGTCTCAGCCGCAAGGGTATCGATATGCAGAGGATCTTTTTTCATCATTTGCAAGAGCGCCCGTTCATTCTCACTGAACTCAATCTCCTTGTCGTTTGAGGAGAGAACGGCGTTATTTGAGAGCATGTTTTCAAATTGCGGCCAGAGCTCTGTTACAATGTCTTCAACGCTCATGACCGCTTTTGCATGTCCCTGCTGAATCAGCCGGTTGGTTCCTCTTGATGTTTTTGAGAAGATGCTGCCGGGCAGGGCGAAAACCTCCCGATTCTGCTCCAGTGCGTTTGCGGCTGTAATCAAGGCGCCCCCTTTCAAATCGGATTCTGTCACCAGGGTGCCTGCAGAGATGCCGGATATGATGCGGTTTCTTTTCGGGAATTTCCCCGGAGTGAGTGATGAGCCAATCCACTCTTCTGATATGAGTGCGCCATGCGCTACTATTTTCGGCCACAATTTCCCTTGCGGATCGGTATAGATGAAGTCTATGCCGCTGGCAAGAACGGCAACAGTTTCCCCTCCATTTTCAATTGCAGCAAGATGAGCAGTCATATCAATGCCGTAGGCCAGACCGCTGAAAATGACAGCGCCAAGAGAGACAAGGCCCCGGCAGAGCATTTCTGTGCACTCTCTGCCGTATGGTGAAGCCTTTCTTGTGCCGACCACCGCAATGCCCGGAATTTTTGAGGAAGGAAGTTTTCCCCGGATGAAGAGGCAGGGTGGTGGATCGTAGATCTCCTTTAAAAGGGGAGGGTAGTCAGAATCAAGGATGGTCAGAAGCGTCGCACTGTAGCGATGCAGGGAGGCAATCTGCTCTTCTGCAGCTTTTATTCCTGCATCTCTTGTGCGGGATTGATGGAGATAATCATGAATCTGCCGGGCAAGAGGTTCTCCTATGCCCGGTATCTTTATCAATTCTTCAACCTCTGCATGCAGCACATCAGTGATGTCCGCCAGGTGGTTGATGATCGCCTTGATCCTTGAGGGTCCGATTCCGGGAATCAGGGTCAGGAGCAGAAGCAAAATTCTCTTTTCCATGGAAACGCTTTCCGTTGGGAGCGGCGGGAAATCAGAAATCCCTCTTCATGAGAATGTTTGAAAATCCTTTAAGGTACTCTCTTCCTTCGGCAAAGGGCAGTGTTTCAATGGCTGAGAGGGCCTCTTCGGTAATTGTGTTGATCAGTGCAGCGGTCTCTTCAAGCACACCGCAGCGGGCATAGATGGCTTTTACTTCCGGCACCCTGTCGGCACTGATCCCTTTATTCATGAAGATGGAGTGAAGCAGATCGTGCTCCTTGCCAGATGTCAGCTCAAGTGAGCGCAGGAGCAGCCAGGTCTTTTTGCCGTTCATGACATCGCCACCGGCGATCTTGCCGGATTTGCCGTCGTTAGCCATAATATCGAGATAGTCATCCTGTATCTGAAATGCCCGTCCGATCTTTTCTCCGAACACCACCAGGCTTTCGAGTTGTTCATCCGTAGCATTGCCGGCAACACCTCCGGCTTCAAGAGCCGCTGAAATAAGGCGCCCTGTTTTTTTTGCTATCATGTCAAGATAGTCGTCAATTGTCGCATCTTTTTTCTCTTCGAGCTCCATATCAAGAGCCTGTCCTTCGCAGATTGTGATATTGGCATCGTTGAGAATGTGAACCAGTTCAGTGTGGCGGCTGCTTTTTGCCTGAAGGGCAAGTTCGTAGGCATAGGCAATCATCATATCACCGGAGAGTATTGCAGCATTGACATTCCATTCAAGGTGAACGGTTGGTCTGCCGTGGCGCAGGTCGGCCTGATCCATGATATCGTCATGCATCAGGGTGAAATTATGCAGTACCTCAACAGCAAGTGCGACATTGAGTGCATTTTCCGACGAGCCGGATACGGCTTCCGATGCAAGAAGGGTAAGGAAAGGTCGGATTCTTTTTCCTTTTCCCTCAAGAATATACCTTGCAGGTTCATAAAGGGTTACCGGAGAGTGTCTATCAAAACATGTTCCGAGCGCATCATTGATTCTCTTGTGGTAGAGCCGGTACTTTTTTTCGACGAGTTCCTGCGTGACGGGTATATTCATTGTGAAGTCGGTCATTATTTTACGATAAGTCTTTTGTTCCGAAGCTCTTCGATGGTCGCTGCTCCGGTGAGAAACATGACAGCCCTGAGATCGTTCAGCCATGTTGCAATGGTCAGTTCGATTACTCCTGCATGGAGTGCTTTGAGGAGATGGCCTGCCGATGCAGCGAGAGTTGCGCCAAGCGCGAGTGATTTTGCGATCTCTGTGCCGGAGTTTATACCACCTGAAGCGATGAGCTCTACGGTGCTGAAAATTTTGTTCGATATTTTCAGGGCCGCGATCTCTTTCAGGCATTGAGCTGTTGGTATTCCCCAGTTCAGCAGCTCTTCAAGCGCA